>JAEEGK010003939.1_pt1 | contig 36660 bp, 32 predicted proteins | sample 8958771 | NCBI WGS metagenome assembly JAEEGK01 (sample SAMN16246547, study PRJNA631951) | gut metagenome | biome: gut microbiome; feature: rumen; material: SC-attached | host: Bos | place: Iran: Karaj | collected 2018-10 | reverse complement strand
ATTTCTTTAGAAGCCATTCACTAAGAAGCCAAATTGTAAAAACTGCAAGTGGCGTACCTCGTTTCAATGTTTCTAAGAAAAAGATGGAAAATGTTGAAGTCCCCATCCCCCCTCTCTCCGAACAAAAAAGAATAGCCTCCATCCTAGACCGCTTTGAGGCTTTGACAACAGACCTGCAGAGTGGTTTGCCAGCAGAGATAGAGGCTCGTAGGAAACAATACGAATATTATAGAGAGAAACTATTGACATTTAAGCGTAAGACAGCATAATGGCAGAAATATTAGATATCATTTCACAGAATACTCAGAGTACAGTTGTGGCTGAGTATGTGCGCGAGGAACGCGAGAGGGAAACAGGTTACCAAAGTGAGAGTGACTTGGAGAATGAACTCATTGCCCAGCTTCAGCGACAGGGATATGAGTATCTGCCCATCCATAATGAGAAGGAGTTGATAGCAAACCTTCGCAGGCAGTTGGAAAAACTGAATGATATCACATTTACTGATAGTGAGTGGCAGAGATTCTTTAAGACTGAAATAGCTAAAGAGTCGAATGGTATCAAAGAGAAGGCTTTCACCATTCAGCGTGACTATAAGAAGAGTTTTGTCCGCGAGGATGGTACTCAAGTGAATATATCCCTGATTGACAAGAAAGATGTTCACCACAATATCACTCAGGTGATCAATCAGTATGCGGTGGATGGCGGAACGCAAAAGAACAGATATGATGTCACCATTCTTGTGAATGGTCTGCCATTGGTACATATAGAACTGAAGCGCAGAGGTGTGTTGCTCAAAGAGGCTTTCAACCAGATAAACCGATATGGAAGAGAGTCGTTCTGGGCTGATAATGCTTTGTTTGAGTTTGTTCAGATATTCATTATCAGTAATGGAACCACAACAAAGTATTACAGCAACACTACTCGCGACAACCACATAAAGGAACAAAACAGCAAGGCTAAGGCAGGAAGACAAAGAACCTGCAACAGCTATGAGTTTACTTCGTACTGGAGTGATGCAAAGAATAAACTGCTGAATGACTTGGAAGACTTTACTGCCACATTCCTTAGCCGTCACTCTCTGCTGAACATTCTGACCCGGTTCTGTGTGCTGACAGAACAGAACATCCTGATGGCAATGAGACCCTATCAGATAGCTGCTACTGAGCGATTGCTGAACCGCATAGAGGTGGCTCACAATGCAAAGCTATATGGTACAGTAAAGGCAGGTGGTTATATATGGCACACAACAGGTTCAGGTAAGACGCTGACATCATTCAAGGCTGCACAACTTGCTACCAAGTTACCATATATTGATAAGGTGATGTTTGTGGTGGACAGGAAGGATTTGGACTATCAGACCATGAGAGAGTATGACCGATTCCAAAAAGGTGCTGCCAACGGAAATACTTCGACAAGCGTTTTGGAGAAGCAGATAGCCGACAGCAAGAGTAAAATTATCATCACTACCATACAGAAGCTGTCGAGTTTTATAAAGAAAAACCCAGACAGCGAGATATACAAGAAAGAAGTAGTGCTGATTTTCGACGAGTGCCACAGAAGCCAGTTCGGAGAGATGCACCAGAAAATCACCAAGAAATTCAAGAAATACTACATCTTCGGCTTTACTGGTACTCCTATCTTCATAGAGAATATGCCAACAGGTGCAGGACTCATCAAGACCACAGAAGATGCCTTTGGAGAACGGCTGCATACCTATACTATCGTCAATGCTATCAGCGACCACAACGTGCTGCCTTTCCGTGTGGACTATGTGCGCACAATGAAGGAAAAGGAAGATGTGGAAACCAGCAAGGTATGGGATATTGAAAGAGAAAAGGCACTAAGTGACCCACGACGCATAGCCAATGTCTCAAAATATATATTGGAGCATTATTCTCAGCAAACTCTACAGGGGAAGAAATACAAGATGAGTGTTGTCACCAATGTGGAGAAACTGGCAAAGGATAAGAAGAAGAAAGTTGAAGAGGAACGTGATAAGACATCGCTGAGTGGCTTCAATAGTATCTTTGCTGTACAGAATATCCCGATGGCAAAACAATACTATCTGGAGTTTTTGAAACAGATGGAAGAACTGCCTGAGAATAAGAGGTTGCGACTGGCAACTATCTTCAGTTATGGAGCCAATGAGGAAGATCCTGATGAGGATGGTGACGAGAATAGCGACAACACAGATGGATTGGATGCAAGCAGCCGTGAGTTCTTAGAGCGTGCCATCAAGGACTATAACGAGATGTTTGGTACGAGCTACGACACCAGTGCCGACAAGTTCCCCAACTACTACAAGGACGTATCGCTGCGAATGAAGAACAGGGAAATAGATATTCTTCTGGTAGTAAACATGTTCCTCACCGGCTTTGATGCAACAACACTCAATACACTGTGGGTAGATAAGAATTTGCGCTATCATGGACTGTTGCAGTCATATAGCAGAACAAACAGGATTCTGAACAGCATTAAGCAGTTCGGTAATATTGTATGCTTCCGCAATCTGGAAGACTCCACTAACAAGGCTCTGTCACTCTTCGGAGACCCTGAGGCTCGCGGAGTTTCCATCCTGCGCCCGTTTGATGACTATTTCAACGGATACGATGACAGCAAAGGACAGCATCAGAAAGGATATAAGGAACTGGTAGAGGAATTGCTGAAGATGCTAAAGCCTGGTGAGAAACCATTTGGCGAAGAGGCTGAAAGGAACTTTATCAAGTTGTTTGGCAATGTCCTGAAGATGCGTAACTTGCTTAGTGTCTTTGACCAGTTCCAGGGCAAGGATATGCTCAGCGAGAGAGATGTGCAGGACTATACCAGCGTCTATCTGGATATTCGCGATAAGATAATCCACGGTCCTAAGGACAAGGAGGACATCTGCGATGATTTGGTCTTTGAAATGGAATTCGTGAAGCAGGTAGAGGTGAATATTGATTTCATCCTCTTCCTGGTTGAGCAGTACAGAAAGAGCCACAAGCAGGACGGTGAAATCAGAGTGCGCATCAGCAAGGCTATTGACAGTAGCCCCGACCTTCGTGATAAGAAGGAGCTGATAGATAAGTTCATAGAACAGCTGACACCTGATAGTGAGGTAGATGCTGCATGGCGAGTATATGTGAACAGTGAAAAGCGACGCCAGTTCGATGCTATTGTAGAAGAAGAAAACCTTAAGCGAGATAAGGCTGTTGAGTTTATCGAAAATGCTTATGAACGAGGATATGTGCCAGAGGGAGGTATGGAACTTGATGGCATTATGCCACCTATCAACCCATTTGACATAAACGCTAATCGTGAAGGTAAGATTGCTACAGTCTTGGAGAAACTAAAGGCATTCTTCCAGAGGTTTGCAGATATCAGTAATGGAATATTCAGAGATGATAATCCTCCTATGAGTGAGAAGGATGGCCGCATCATTGCGATGTCTCCAAATACATCACATTCATACGAAGAGAACGATATGGATTCTGAAGATTTTTCACAGGATACATATTTAATGGCTGCCGAACCTATTAATGTATCTGAGCTTACAATAGATGAAAGGATTGGTATGCTCCGTGAGTGTATTCTCGGCTTGCAAAATGTTGGTTTCTCCGCTAAAACAAAGGTATTTACGAAACAGTGCCAGTGGATTGCTATATATAGAATAGCAGCAGATTATGGGTTAGCTATTGAAGGAGATTTCAAATACTTCAATCAAAAAGTTTCTGAGATGGAAATCACTGGCCTACCAAATCTGCCAAACAACTACTTGGAAAACCACATCAAGAATAGGTACAGTAGAAGTTTCGAGGATTGGACATCTGATGGTTTGGACGGTAAAGAACTTCAAGAATATAACGACATCAGAAACTGTGCTGTGAAATTCGAATCTATTGTAAAACGCAATTTACATCAGGATTAAAAAATGAATAGGCTAATACTCATAGGAAACGGATTCGGCTGCTGAAAACGGATGATATCCACCCGCCCAAAACGGGGGATCTCCGTTCACTCGGTTGATAATTAATCTATGCTACATGTGGTTCGGACAAATCGAATGAAGACAAACAGCAGAAGAAGTCTGAAACAATGACTGTCCCGGCATCTCGTTATCAGGTTCCTTATTGTCCTTCTGATTCCTTGGATAGTGTTAATTCTGACAGATAACACAAAAAAATCCACAAAAAAGTGCAAATTTCCTGAAGCTGTACCGCGCTATGGTACAGGTTGCGTGTAACTTTGCATCGTGAACCAATTAAAACGAACGATTATGTGGATTGTATTTGCAGTTTTCTTTATGCTTTTCCTGTTGTCAAGTGACAATAACCAGGGAAATGTCTCAGCCTCTTGCTGAGTGGGTGTTTACTATAGTGTGTAACATATAATATTGTGTACTATGTTTGATTTAAAGGATTTTCTAATCTTCATGGCTATTGACGATACGCTTGAAGAACTGGAGAGAGAAGCGCGCCGCGAGGACAGGCTTTATTCTTCTGACTATGATGGGGAAGAAAGTGATGATGATGATGAATATGAATAAGATTATTTGTAGTCTAAAGAAAAAGAGCGTGGTATCCTTATTGATACTACGCTCTATAGCTGTTTTTTCCTTGGGTTGTAGCGCCTACGGATATTGAACCTAACCTGGCTCTCTAAATTTGAAACCAATTGTAAATCAGCAAATTGGAACAAAGTCTTTTTTGTTTTATCAAATCACTCTATTTTATGGTAACGGCCTGGTATCATTACTTTTCCAATTTTGTATGATGGAAATCCTCAACGAGCATCGGTGGGGAAATTTATTTGCTCATTTGATACCGGTTATCCAAGCCCTTTGGAAATAAATTCCTGTTATGAATGGAAATTTTCCCATGACATCCTTTCGCTAAAAAATGCCAGTTTCTGATTTTTACTAAAGTTAATAGTAGTTAAAGTTATTTTAACTGTCCACGTATGTCCAATACTACTGGACAAAACACGGTTTAACTTTGCGATAGGTCTTTGAAGATACAAAAAATAAGTATAATTTTGGAGTACTTCTTGATCTCGAGAACTTCGCTAAGGTTCATCAGAAGACAACGCAAAGTTACAAAAAATATTTGATATGACCATAGCGAAACGGGTAAAAGGATAACAAAGGTATTGGTTTTTTATAATAGTTTTAAATGGTAAAGAGAAAATTGCCTCCAGAGCTAGAAAACTGGTTATTTTTGCATTATTCTGACAAAACTAACAAAGAGCTGGCCGCGGAGTTGAACGAGATGTTGAAACGGGAGAATCAAAAACAACTAGAAAGACTTTATCTCCTGTTAGAAGAAGATTTTTGTGATAACACAAAGAAAGTAATCCAACGACAGATTGATGCCATATTGGAATTTAAAGGCATATCCGAATCATCTGTAAAAAGGTACGCACATGTACATCACTTTCCTAAGAAATCAAGAAAACATATAGTCTATTGCTATCAAGGAAAAGCAAGGGCTACAAACATTAAACGATGGCTGAAGAAAGCTGAGAAGGTGGAGCATATCATGGAATGGTTGCGCACATTCGATTTAAAGTCTAATCGCTGCTGCATCGTTGAAGATGAGGGAAAGCTGAAGAGTATGAAAGTTTCTATTAACAAGTACAATCGTTATGAAGGGTACGAACAAGGAATATTACTGGCCTATGAATATATTCCTGAGGTTTGTCTACTTCGTGTTTATGCAACACCTTACAGATAATTAACCAAATGGGACAACAAAAAAGCGAAGAAAGAATGGCTTTAGAAAAGAAAATCCTAAAGCTGCAGATAAAAAATGAAATGGTTCAAGAACTTGATAGTATCATTTATAAAAGGATAAAGGTTCTGGTCGGCCCTTTTGTGGCAGAATCTATAGGTACTATCTTGGATTTCCCTCTTAATGTGAAACAGATAGCCTCGTTATCAGGAAAGACGGAGGCGAGTATCTATAAAATGTGTCAGCGTGGACAGATTCCACATACAAAGGTGGGAACAAGAATATACATAAATCTAAAAGATGTAAATAATCAACTGCTGAGGGTCCAAGCACCTGAAGAAGTTGCGCTCTAAATTCTCAAAGTCCATCTTTGGTCATCCGAGAGGAGCATCAATGATGGCACCCTTTTATAAACACTAATGGAAATAGTAAAATGGCGAATGATATAATTAACACTGATGATGTACAAGGCAAGTTTATATTTGTACGTGGAGAACAGGTTTTATTAGACCGTGATGTTGCAGAATTGTATGGTGTTGAAACCAGACGAGTTAATGAGGCTGTAAGAAATAACCCGGAAAAGTTCCCCGATGGTTATCTTATTTCATTGACAGAATCCGAGAAAGAAGAGGTTGTCGAAAATTTCGACCACCTCAAAGTTTTAAAGTTCTCACCTGTTCTTCCCACTGCATTTACAGAGCGTGGCTTATATATGCTGGCCACGATACTAAAATCCAAACGTGCCGTAAAGACTACCATTGCCATCATTGATACATTTGCAATGGTGCGTCGTATGGCAAACACCATGGAGGCCTTGCAGAATGCAGAAGATGGGGAGGATAGACAAAAGAAGCTACTCCAGAAGTCAGGTGAGCTTATGGGTGAAATCATAGGTCAGAATCTTTCCACCAAAGCCGTAGAGACAGAGATTGAGCTCAATTTCGCATTGGTGAAAATTAAGCATAAATTTATCCGAAAAGATTAAATAAATTATTATGGAACGGAAAGAAAGTATGGTACAGCCTAAGATTGCAGCTAAGATAGTTGAGTTGCAATCTGAGCATGATTTGCCAGTTAATATAACAGTCAAAGACGGAACAAGAGGAATGAAGTTCCTAGTCTTTGAATTTGAATTGATTGACTACAATGCATTTGCATGGCTTGTAAACAAGGGTACTGCTTATGCTACAGGTTTGCCTGCAGAAGATTTAATTGGCGATTATGATTAAGCGTGAGACAGTAGAAAAGGTTCTGGATGCTGCAAACATCGTTGATGTGGTGTCAGACTTCGTGACATTGAAGAAAGCGGGGGTTAATCTGAAGGGATTATGCCCATTCCACAATGATACTACGCCATCATTCATGGTTTCACCATCGAAGAATCTCTGTAAGTGCTTCTCATGCGGTGAAGGAGGAAGTCCTGTCAACTTCATTATGAAGCATGAAAATCTGACCTATCCTGAAGCAGTCAAATACTTGGCTAAGAAATATGGAATTGAAATAGAAGAGTCTGTGCCAACCGCTACAGAACAGGCAGAATATCATAAGCGAGAATCTATGTGGATTGCCAATGATAATATGGCAAAGGAGTATAATAGACAATTGCTTAGCCATAAGAAAGCTCAGGAATATGCATATAAACGATGGGGTGAGGATTATTGTAAACTCGTCGGTATAGGATATTGTCCTCTCAATGCTCGTTTAGTGGAGAAAGCGGGTGTCAGCAAGGAAATTTCCGAAGAACTGCATCTTCAGAATAAACATGGTTACGATTTCTTCGGAGGTCGGATTACCATTCCGATCCGTGACAGACAGCAGCACGTCATTGGCTTTACGGCAAGGTTGTTTGATGATTTTCTGATAAAAGGGGAAAAGCCCAGTAAGTATTTCAATCCCTCGGATAATCCAATTTACAACAAGTCGAAATCATTGTTTGGCATCGATATAGCTTGGCGGGAGGCAACAAAATCTGGATGTTTCTATGTAGTAGAAGGTGCTCCCGACTGCATGAGGCTACACACTATCGAGGTTCTGAATACAGTAGCTCCTTTAGGGACAGCATTGACGGAGGACCATCTTACCCTTATGAAAAGGGTGGCAAAGCATATCTGTTTCCTTCCTGATGCCGACCCGCCAAAGGTGGGACAGAAAGAAGGCCCAGGAATTAAAGCAGTCAAGAAGTCTGGCGAGATGGCTTTGCGTAAAGGGTTCTCTGTATCTGTAAAACAGATTCCTGTTACTGATGAAAAGCAGGATCCTGACACTTACTTTACATGCAGGGAAATTTTTGATGCAACAAAAGAACAAGATTACATTCTTTGGCTGGCGGACTTGCTCTTTGGTGACGATATGACAACAGATCAAATGGGAGAGTTCGTCGGAAAGATATCTAGCCTGTTGGCACTCGTTGAAGATGAAACCACAGTTGAAATGTATATCGGACAGCTGACAAAGCATACCGGTGATAAAACAATGTGGAAGAATGCCGTGAATAAAAAGCGCAAGCAGGCTGCAAAAGATGAGGAAAAGGCAAAAGCTGAAAAGGAATCTGCATTATATAAGCAGTTTGGCTTTAATGTGTTGACAGATAAATATTACTATTCTATATCTGATAACGGCGGTAGGTATGTCTGGAGTAATTTTACCATGACTCCGCTTTTCCATATCAAGGACAGTGTTAACCCGAAGCGAATCTACAGGCTGAAAAATATGTTCGGAACAGAAGACTTGATTGAGATGAAACAGGAAGATCTTGTTTCACTGAGTAAATTCAAGCAGCGTATAGAAGGGTTGGGTAATTTTATTTGGAAAGCAACAGAAAAGGAATTGACTAAGTTGAAGTCGTATCTGTATGAGAAAACGGAAACGGCTGTTATGATCACGCAGCTAGGTTGGCAGCGTCAAGGCTTCTTTGCATTTGGTAATGGCGTTTTTGAAGATGGAAAGTTCATTCCAGTGGATGACTTCGGTATAGTCCGTGTTGAGAATAAAGGCAATTTCTACTTGCCTGCTAATTCCAAGATATACCGAGACGACATCAAATTGTTCCAGTTTGAGCGTCGTTTCGTACATCTTAACTTATCTTCTGTTTCCCTTCGTGAGTTTTCTGAACAGATATTTCGCGTTTTCGGTGATAATGGACGTGTCGGCTTTATCTTCTTTTTGGCCACCTTGTTCCGTGATATTGTCACACGTTCAACACGCTCTTTTCCTATTCTGAATCTCTTTGGTCCCAAGGGTAGCGGTAAGTCCGAGTTGGGACATACACTCATGTCATTCTTTATCATCAATAATGTGCCGCCTAACATACAGAACTCGACGCTGCCGGCTTTGAATGATACGGTGGCTGCAGTAGCTAATGCACTGGTACATATTGATGAATACAAGAACAACCTGGATATCAATAAACATGAGTTCTTGAAGGGGCTTTGGGATGGTACTGGCCGTACACGTATGAATATGGATTTGGATAAGAAGAAAGAAACAACCTCAGTTGATTCTGGTATCATACTGTCCGGTCAGGAGATGCCGACTGCAGATATAGCTTTATTCTCACGTCTGATATTCCTTTCATTCTCTAAATCTACATTCTCTGATGATGAAAAGCGCGAATACCAGGCGTTAAAGAAAATGCGCAGTCAAGGTATGACACATCTTACCTTGGAAATCCTAAAGCTGAGAAACAAAATAGAAACTGAATTTCCTATAGTATATCAGCAGACAATGGATGAAACAAGCTGCTTGCTTGTGGATATGGTCATAGAAGACCGCATCCTTCTGAATTGGGTGGCTCCATTGGCAGTTCTCAACTGCCTGGAGGCTTATCTTGATACTTCTCTGTCTTATAAGCAGATGTTGGAAATCTGTGTAGAAGGAATCAAGTTTCAGAATGCACAGTGCAAACAGAACAATGAACTGGCAGCATTCTGGAACATGGTACAATATCTGATGAGTGAAGGGGAAATCATCGAAGGAGGCGATTTCCGTATTGAATATGTTCGCCGTCTGAAAACAAATATAGTTAATGTCGTATGGAACGAGACGCGTCCTGTTCTCTATATTCAGAAGACGCGCTTGTTCATGCTCTATAAAAAGAACGGAAAGGCAGTGGGGGACACGCTGCTGCCGGAAGGATCGTTGAAATACTATCTCGAGCACTGTAGAGAATACCTTGGTGAAAAACCAGGTGTAAGATATACTGTTTATCACAAAGGTATTGTTCAGTTCCAAAAGGGAGCTAGTACGAATAAGGAAGCATCAACGGTGCAGCGATCATATTGTTTCGACTACAATATGCTTGCAGAGTCGTTTGGCATCAATTTGGCTTGTGCACCGGATTCTGTGGGAGATACAGCCCATCAGGAAGATAATGATGCTGAACACCCAGTACAACAAGAATTACCATTGGCTTAAAAATAGTTATCCTGAAAACAATTGTGCAGTCATCTGTCGTGAGACAGGTGGCTGTTTTTTTCTTTGTGTTTTCCGCCTTTCAAATATTAGGGAGAGAAAAGTATATAACACTTACAACAAATGCAACATATTATTTATAAGATAATTAGACCATTTTTTATCCACAACATTTTGCAACAATCTGCAACAAACCTCAGAGTTTACAACAAATAGGGGCTTTTTGCAACTGATATCTTATCTTGTTGCAAAATACCTTCTTCTTATATTATTGTAAATCAATCATTTACATAAAAATCTTGTTTGTTGCAATTGTTGCGACTGAAAATGTGTCTCGTGCGCGAGGAGAATTCATCGCTCTATTTGACATCATAAAATCTCTTTTAGTCTCACTGGGGGTATTCTCTCAATGTCATAAAATGCTTTTCATCCTCTTCACTCCCAATCGTATAATCGTTAATCGTTCATGTCCAACGTGGTATCAAAGGCATCTCATTGTCTGATTTGCTAATCATGTCTTCACGCATACTCTCGCTGTGATGAGAAAAGCAATCTTTAAGCCTGGTCTCATTGCATTGACGGCACAAGTATTTGGTGTCTGAGAATGATGCCAGCTCCTGTTACCTTCATTATACGTACACGCATATTGGTATTACCTTTTGTTCGTGTAATCTCTCTTTGTCATCTGCCACGTCATTTCCGGCTTTTCTGTTTGTGCGTGACGCTTTCAGAAACATTCTCATTTCTTCTCATTGTATTTGATATGCCATATCTCCCGAGCGAGGCGGTATTATCATTTTCCGTTGCAAATTTAATGCGAGCCGTTAAGCGCCCAATATCTCTACGTTATTTGTTGGCACAAAATCACAACACACTTTCCTGATTTACTGCATAAATAAGGTTTTTCATGATTTTGCTTACAAATTCTTGGTTGTCACTTTCCTCGCCAAATTCTTCAAGCAGCGTAAAATAATTATCCCTTCGGGGTATGTCTAACAATCAAAATACAAAAGAAATGAAAGAATTGGTTTCAAATATGAAAGCTTCACAGAAAGCACAAATAGCACAGCCTAAGTCTGAGTTGATGACAAAGCAGGAGATAGTAGATGCCTATGGCTCAGAGCTTGAAGGTAATCCCAGTGTATATTGCGGTACATATGCCAAATATAATGAAGGTAGTATATACGGAGCATGGCTTGATATCTCTAAGTTCTCTGATTATAATGAATTTATTGATGTGTGCCGGCAGCTTCATGCAGATGAAGAGGATCCAGAGCTAATGTTTCAAGATTATGATAGCTTTCCTTCATCACTTTATTGCGAGAGTTGTATGGGTGAGGAAATTTTCAACAAGATTCTTGAATATGCAAATCTGGATGAAAATGAGAAAGAAGCCTTTGATGATTATATGGCTTTGGGACATGATTTCGATATAGAGCGCTTCCGTGAAGCTTATTGTGGTAATTGGGATTCTGAGGAAGATTTTGCACAGAACATTGTTGAGTCCTGTTATGATATTGAGAAAACAATGGGAAGTCTTGCTTCTTACTTTGATTACAAAGCATTCGCGCGTGATTTATTTATAGATGATTATCAAATGGGAGCTAATAATAATGTATTCCGGTCACTTTAATCCGGAATACAATCTATTGCTTCAGGGATGTGAAACAGCATCCCTTTTTTTGTGCTATTTTGGACATAGTTGGACACTAAAGAAAAAATGTAATTATTTCTGTCTAATTTATGCTATTTCAATTAAATATGTAATGATGAATCATTCAATATTTGTATCTTTGTATGGCAATTTTAAAGTCATGAGATACACGATATTCCTTACCCTTGAACCATATCTCGCTCAATGGCTCGAACATGAGTGTGGAGGCAAAAAGCCAATCCCTATAAAAAGAGGGTCTGCTGAAGCTGACCTGCTGGAGGCTTATCTTCAAAAGCCTCCTCGTAATTCCGATTATCAACCACAACTGCGCCCATTGCCTGGCGAAGTTGAAATCAAGGTTCCTTACTTTAAATATAAGGAATCCAGAACATACAATTATCTCTCACCAAGAGCTAAAAAGTATTTGCGCCAATGCATACGTAATAGATTCAAAGTTCAGCTATGGAAAGACATTGAATCTTTGGGCAATACAGACAAGCGACTTAAATATGTTATCGAGGAGTGGATGGAGGCACATGGTATCAATGTAGACGATAAGAACTGGAACACCATTGCCAAAATAGAGCAGCGCACAAGGGCCGTTTATTATGCTAATCGACGCTTGACGAATCACAATTCTTCAAAACACTCAATAAAATAGAGTTTATTTTTCCGACTTCAGAAGCAGTTTGTCTTTTTCTTATGAAACAGTCCCTTCCCAAAATTATTGATATTTATAAGGTGCCATGTTCACAGCTCTCACCGAATATCCCTGAACAATATTGTGCCAAGATGCCTATACGTATCTCTGGACAGATTACTCGTATAGAACACTTTGGCAATGCCTCATGTGAAGCAGAACAGCAATATGAGGGTGGGGGATATTCTGAGAAAACGGTTCTTCAGTTTATCACAGCTGAAAATGTTGCCCAGTATCCGCCTTTGGCTTTTGTCCTAACTGATGCCCAGGGACAATCATACGTTATTGGTGCTAAAGAAAAACCTTATCCGATGATAGAGATTAACAAGACCATCGATAAGGATACAAATGTGAAAAGCGTTAAGGTGTCGTTCATTCGCAGAAAATCCCTTGTTCCCTGCTACATATAGCCCATTATTGCGTCTTTCTATACCTTTTTATTATAGCGTACTTTTGTGCCGTAATCACAACAGTACACTATTTCTATGGCTAAGACAAATTATCAACTTCATTTGAAAGGCTATGTCGGAGGATATGACTTCGACAGAGACTATGTAGATTATATCCTGGCAAAGAATACCGATAAGGAAGTGCATGTGCTCATCGACTCGCTCGGTGGCTCTCTGGCAACTGCACTCTCTATCGTTGCTTCATTCCGTCAACATGGCAATGTACATGTTCATTACGTTGGCATGAATGCTTCTGCAGCAACTATCGTTTCCCTCGGCGCGAAGCATGTTTCAATTGACTCTTCGGCTATGTATCTTGTTCATAAGTGCTCTATGGAGTTCTTCCGCTGGGCCTCGGCAAACAGTGACAAGCTAGAAGATATTATCAAGGAAGCTGAGCAGATGAAGACCGACTTGGAAAAGATGGATGCAAACGTAGCTCAGATGTATGCTGCCAAGTGTCAGAAGTCGCAGGGAGATCTGCTTGCTTTGATGAAGAAGGGTGGCTGGCTCACTGCTAAGGAGGCTAAGGAATGGGGCTTCGTGGATGAAATCACAGATTATGATGAAGACGCAGCTCCTATTATCACAGACTCAATAGCAGCTGATATGGCAGCAACTGGAATCCCCATTCCCTCGGGCTTGAACAAAGAACCGGCAGTAAACATCTTCGCCCGCTTCGTAGATGCAATCACAAATTTATTCAATAACTCTAATGCTCATATTAAAATGGAACAACCTCAGAATTCTCAGCATGTGCAGGAACAGGGGCAGCAACAGCAGCCAGCTCCTGACGCTCAGGCACAAGAACAGCAGCATGCAGCTGCCTTAGCTGCAAAAGACCAGGAGATTCAACAGCTTCGTGCAGAACTGGATGCATTGAAGAAGGCACCCGGTGCTTCCACCTCTCATGTAGTGGAAGAGAAGAAGGACAATCCTCAGGAACAGCCTTCTGCCATCGAAGATTTCTTCGAGACACGTAAACGTGCGACAGAGCTTTACAATCTCGTTCCCTAAGTTTAATTTTCAATTCTCAATTTTCAATTTTCAATTCGAATCATCATGGCAGGAAAACTTAACTTTACTCTGCAGGATTATCAGGAAGCAGCCGTCAAATGGCGTTCTGACTTGCTTATGCTTCCTATTATAGGTATTCAGGATACCTTGAAATTCATGACATCACGTCCTGGTATTCGCTATAAGGAACAAGTGGGTGCACTCTCTGGAGATGCCCAGTTCGGTCCTTATAAGCCTTCTCGTTCAACGGATTTCAATCTGAATCTCAACTACCGTACCCTCGAAACATTCTTGGGTAGCGTTGTTGCCAAATTCGAGCCTAACAGCGCAATCTCTACGCTGCTTGGTCAGATTGGTGATACCAAGGGTGATGGTCAGATGCAGACTCCCACAGCCAAGCATGTGCTGGCTCTCATCGCCAAGTCTCTCTCTGAACATCTGAATGAAGCTATCTGGGCAGGCCGTCGTAATCCTAATGGTGATACTACCCTCGACCTCTTTGACGGCTTTGATACTATCACCGAGAAGGAAATTACTTCGGGTGCTATTGCTCAGGAGAATGGTAACTATATGCGTCTGACTGACACAATCACCAATGACAATGCCGTGGACATTGCCAAGGATATTCTCTATTCTCTCGACCCTCGTCTGCGTGCACAGGATCTTTATATGTTCTGTACACAGGAGTTCGCTGATGCCTACAATGAGAGCTATCTGCTTACTCACGGCGGCATCAACTACAACACGAAGTTCGGGCAGGATACCGTGGAGGGTTCCAACGGACGTCTGCACATCGTGCCTATGTTCAACAAGATTGGGTCTAAGTTCATCCACATCTGTCCTAAGGTCAACATGCTTGTTGGTTACGACCAGATGGGTGATATGGAGTCTGTAATGGTCAAGGAGTTTGAGCCATTCATCCTCTCATACATCGCCACGATGTTCTTTGGTGTACAGTTCGAGTCTATCGATAAGCGTAGATTCAAGGTTGTTGAGTTGGCTACTCCTTCTCAGCCTTAACAATACACTCTTCTTTTTTTCATATCTGTGTTATTCAAATCTTGCCTTCTCTTGCCCGTGAGGGTCGGAGAAGGTTCATAAAACGAACAAATCTCAAAACATTATATTATGGCAAATTGCTCACCTTTACAAAAATCATTGAATTGGTGCATGGGCGCACCCGAGCTTCCGGGTATTCGCCGTCGCATCTATTATATCTCAAAGAATGAGATTGCTATGTGGCCTAGGTATAATCGTGATGCCAACCGCCGCACAAAGACATCTGTCCTCATTGGCAGCTTTACCCTTGTGGCTGATGCTAAGTGGAAGTATATAGATATCCTTGCTGACAAGTCTCAGCTCACATCTGACCCGCAGGGTGAAATTCCCTCTCAGACACAGTTGAACAAACTTACTGCCATACATCCGGGTGTAGGTCCTGAAGCTACGGCAGCGGCTTGCTACCTTAATAACAGCGATAACGTATTCATCGTAGAAGATATGAAAGGCCTCTTCCGTGTTGTAGGTAGTGAGAAGTGGATTACAAAGACCACAGTCACACAGGACAACGGCCAGGGTCCAACAGGTACAACATCTACTACCATTAACGTGGAGGCTACCGACGAGGTGCCTGCTCCTTTCTACATGGGTGTTATTGCTACAGACGATGGTGACATAGCCTGCTCTGAGTCGTATGAGGACGCACTTCCAGAGGATAACCATGGTGGAAGTGGTGGTAATGGTGGAAGTACCAGCACTGGTGGTAATGCTGGTTCTGTACTTCCCACGTTTAACAACAATGTTATGATTAACGGTACTTCGTATAATGTCTCTGGCGGCAGCGTGTCTGTTTTCGGCCCCTTGCAAACTTTAGGCTTCACAGGAAGTAACATGGATTCCATTTTCGTCCGTTTCGGACACAATGATGAAGAGGCTACAATGACATCAGGCAAGACTTCCGCTTCATGGAACGGAAATATTGCTTCTGGTACAGTAAGCGTTATTCATTGGGACGGCAACCATGAGGATCCTACAGAAATCCATTGGTTCGACATTAATATTATGGCTCCAACTTCTGGCGGCAACTCAGGTGGCGGCAGTACAGATGGCAACTCAGGCGGTGGCAGTACAGATGGCAACTCAGGCGGTGGCAGCAGTGATACCCCTACTTATGATAACATCGTGGTGCTAAATGGCGATAATCGTCCTCTCTCTAGTGTCGGTAATGGTACAGTCTACATCGTTGGCCCACTGACTAGCGTGAAAGTTACAGGACAAAACATTGAAGCTGTTCAGATGGAGTGGGGCGCTCAAGGTGCGACGGGCAATTTAACTGTTGCTTCAGATAAGAAATCTGCTACATGGTCTGGCAATATCTCAGATAGTCCGATACATTTCAGCAAAGGACCAGGAAGGACGCATTGGTTCACCCTTGTCCTTCGTGACGCCTCGGAAGGTGACGAATAAAAGAGTCTTGATTGCATAATATCCTTTCAATTCACGCCCAAAGGTGTTTCACGTCATCTTTGGGCGTATTTTGTACTATTTGATGGAAGAACTTTTATCTGAAATAGCCGTGCCTGATGACATCGGAAAAATCACCTCGGAGATTGATATTTCACCTCTGAGCGATATTGTCCTGCAGAAGCCGTCCAATAAAGAACAGGATATTTTTTCTGTAAAGTCTAGGAAATCATGGGATAAATCTATGGAGGCGCGTTGTGATTTCCAATACCACTTGCGACTGACACGCAGGGCCTCCACAAATTTCATCACCATTTGGCAGAAGTCTGTATTTGGGCGCACGCTTACGGAAATTAAATCCGACGATGATATGGTGCTGCGTTTTGCTGATAGTCTCGTTCCTGTTATCAAGGAAACAATAGGTTATAAGCTGCATGAAGGTAACTGGGCGATAGTCACGACTCCTATGCGCCGTCACAAGGAACATAATTTTGCGTCACGTATAGCTGCTAGGATAGGGGAAGCGCTGCAGATTCCGTTCTATTTCGACTGTGCTCACTGTCGGAACAGACAGCGCGTAGGAGCCATATTTGACCCGAACAACATTCCGACTGAAAGTAATGTTATCGTATTCGACGATTTCGTTACAACTGGCTCCACTCTGTTGGCAATGAAGAACCTATTGCAGGCCCACAACAAAAATCCAATGTTCTTTTGTGGGATAAACAACTCTTTGTGAGCATTTATTTTTACGACTTCAGATGCAGTTTGTCTTTTTTTCTCGTTCACTGAAATTATGATCTCAAACAAGGTATATTTCAATAAGCCACAGCGCCTGTCTCAACTCATAGGCGCTAACATTTCTGTCATAGTCGCTGGTCGACGTACTGGTAAGACGGACTCCATAGCCGCACCGTTCGTTCTACGCAATATGCAGCGAATGCCAGGCAGTACGGGCGGTATCGTAGTACCGACGTTCAAACACGGCCTGACAAATACGCTGCCCGGACTCTTTGCTGCATGGAAACGATGGGGCTATATTCGTGGCGTCCACTATGTCATAGGGCGCAAGCCACCTAAGACTTTTGCCAAGCCCATCATAGAGCCTGCTGAATATGAACATGTCATCAGTTTCTATAATGGCTCCTGTGCTGTCATCATATCTCAGGACCGCCCCGGCTCTTCCAATTCGCTCACCCTTTCGTGGTTGCTAATCGACGAAGCAAAGTTCATCGATTACAATAAACTAAAGGATGAAACCCTCCCTGCTAACGGTGGTATCAAATCGTACTTCGGTAAGCACTCTTGCAACCACTCCATCATGATTCTTTCTGATATGCCGCAGACTCAGAAAGGGTCTTGGTTCTTGCACTATAAGGACAAGATGGACACGGAAGTTATACGGGCTATCGAGGGGCTTGTTTATGACATCTGGAGATTAAAGCAACGCATGAAGTCCATTAAGAAGGAGAGTGGGGAGGTGCCAAAAGCTTTGGTTTACCAACTACGACATAAAGATAAGCAACTGAACCAGTTACGTTCTATTGCAACATATTATAAAGAGTACTCTTCTATTGAGAACCTGCAACTGCTCGGAGAGAATTATATCCGTCAAATGAAGCGCGACCTTACCCCTCTTACCTTCCAGACTTCTATCCTCTGTCAGCGTATCGGTATTGCTAAGGACGGCTTCTATTCCTCCATGCGTGAGAAGCATAAATATGATGCTTCCAACATGGAGTACCTGGATCAAGTTGCACAGGAGTTTTACGATGATAATTCTCAATTCTCTGCCCTCAATTCACGGCTGGATTCCCGCTCTGATAAAGACGTGAATCCTCTTGCTCCTATCTGCATTGGCATGGACTACAATGCCAATATCAACTGGATTGTTGCCGGACAACCATCAGGGCGTCGTCTAAATGTGATAAAGTCCTTCTATGTGAAGTTCGAGCGCAAGCTTCCGGCACTCATAGATGATTTCTGTTCGTACTACCAGTTTCACCAGAACAAGACTGTCGTGTTCTATTATGACACTACAGCCTTGGGTTCCAACTATGCCGTTAACGAACAGGATTTCCGTTGGGTTATCATCCATGAGTTTGAGCGCCACGGATGGCAGGTCATTGATGTGTATCTCGGTAATCCGATGCGCCATGATGAGAAGTACCTGCTCATCAATCAGGCTTTCCAAGGGAAGCAGCGCCTCATGCCTTTCTTTAATCGTCAGAATAACGATGACCTTATTCTGGCTATTCAGTCAGCTGGAGTCAGCCGAGGGCGCAACGGATTCCACAAAAATAAGGGAGGGGAAAAACTGGCTGAATCTGAGGAAGACCTGCTCGAACACCGCACCGACGGTACAGATGCCTTCGACACGCTATTCATAGGCTGTGAAAAATTCCCCCAAAGTGATTACTCTGGAGGAATGGTCGATTCTGGAGGTGTGATGTAGATTATTATAATTTCTTGAATATGATAAAGTAATCTAATTTTATATCTTCTGTGTCGCTGACTAGAACCTTGGATGAGAGCTTTATTTCTTTTTTATCTGATGATATTGATTCAATCTTCCATGTGTCGGATGCATAATCAACTGTCATGGATTTGAGAGACAGTTCCGATTTTGAAACAAAATAATTCTTGTAATCATCCAAATAATTTCCCTTGTTATCATTGAAATAACTTGGTGGAATTTGATAAAATGATGCATAATAAACATCTTGCACTATAGGAAGTAGCTCCATAATGGTTAATCCTTGATTTGGGTCTGGTGATGATGGTGTAATCTTTACAGAACCAGGCTCTTTGTCAGCTTCTGTAAGGTCATCATCTGACGTGTGCTCTGCAAGATACCACAAGCCTGTCATTGGGTCTGTAGTTCCTTCACTTTCTTTGTTACATGCTGCCAGAGAGACTATAGCAAATATGGCAACAATTACTTTGTTTAATTTTGAGGTCATATCTCCTTTATTATTTCAGATTGATTGATTCCGTCATATCAAGAAGGCCTGAAACGATATCTCCATGTCGTTTCTCGTCGTTCTTGACACTCTCCACCTCAGGGAAGTCCTTTATCAGATGTTCATAGCCAATGGCAGCATCATATTCTCCTTTGGCTATCAACTTGTAGAGACGCTTCTTTCCCATGATGTAATACATCAAAGGAATGAGGCGAGCCATAGTTTTCTTCGGCTTCAGCACCTCTTTTGTGTAACTATGGAATACGCTTGCGTGTCTTCCTTCTTCTCTGGAGAGCTGCAGAAATGCCTCGCGTTCTTTCTCTGTCCTAACTACTTTTGCCAGTCGCTGATACATAAGTACGGCATTCAGCTCACCTTGCTGACTGCGCAACAGTTCGTTGTATTGTTCTTGTGTCATATTATAAGGCAGTTTGTTATTTCTTCTCTTTTCATCTAGGTTTTCTTATATCTGTGTGCAAATATAGTGTTTTTTTTATGTTTCCTGAAAATTCTCAATCCTCAATTGTCAATTCTCAGTTTTTTAAAGTACCTTTGCATATAGAAAACAATAACATTTGTTACGATATAGTGCTGTGAAGCACGATGTGGATATGGTTAATAAATTTTCATTAGGTTAATTTGAATGGTTAATCTTAACTATTATGAAAACACCTCTTTGGCATTTGCCATAGAGGTTTATTTTTTTATGTCTAATTAATAGCACTCAATATAAAATGGATAACAAGGAATATTTGATTAAATATTATGTAAAGAATACAAACATAAGGACGATGGCGGTTTACGATGCCCTCCCATACAAGTCGGAAGAGCATACACTTAGTGAAAACCAAGTGTTGCCCCTTATAGAAGTTACCTTCAGGAAGTATCCGTTCCTGCGCTTTTGTAGTGTGATGACTAAGAGATGGAGCGGTGACAAGGAATATCAGATGGGGTATACCGTGATTAATCCTTATTACAGGGAAGAGCCTGATCTGCAGGACAATGTGCCTTTAGCAGCAGAACTGCGGGTAATAGATGATGCATTTAATCAAGTATATATGTCTAAATATGAACACACACATAAAGGGTATGAGGTGAAGCTGGAGAGTGAGCAAAAGGTTATTCGCCTGGGCTCGTACTTCTATGACCTTAAAGGTGTCTTAATTTGTGAGGCTAACGAGGAAGAAAGAAAGAAATTCTATTGTAATCGTTTTATGACCTATCCAATTGTGGATGATGATTGGCACATTTACGAAGGTGATGAAATAATAGACGGATTATATCATCTGATTGTGGGCAAAAAGGGTGACACAGTTACAATATGGGATATGTACAGTGCCGCACAACATAATGTAATATCTCATGACTGCGCATATGATGACATACTGTGTGGCCTGGAGCGTCAAGGTATTACTATATCCAACAGGAAAAGCTTAGACAGTACTGAGGAGCTTTCAGACACAATTGTTATAATCATTGAAAAAAAAGGCGACCGAGATTTCTGTATGCGTTCTCATCCTGATAGCTATTATATTCCATCTCGGGTTTTCCGTGTCGGGGATGATAACGACGAGCTATATGAATATAATCAGAATGACAGGTCAGAAAAAATATGGCGGAAAATCTCATGTTGTATCATTGATGATGTAAAGGGGCTCTCTTGGTTTTTCAACAAGCCTAAATTGAGAGTTTTTCTGACTGCACATATATACAACAAAGGCACAAAATCTTATGAATACTCTCAGATACCTAAGGATTGGTTTTACACAGTCCATGCACTTGAGGACGAAATCAACAATGCCTTGGCTGAAAATGAAAAGAATTGTAAAGAATATAATACGATGAAAAGACCGGATATTCCTAAAGAAAAATAGGAATACTTTTGGCTATTTCAACTTGATAATATCACTCCACCTTGTCGTGGGGTTCTTGCTCTTGTGGTCGTGCTTAATGGCATTGGCAAAGACTTCTGCTTTGCCTGTGTCATTGTTCTTCTTATATTGCTGAGCACCAAGTACGACTGTTTCTGTGCCGTTGATCTTGTTGATGCGGTCAATGGCTTCGTCTAGGCGATGCAGCTTCTTGGCCTGCTCGGGATTGGAGGCAAACAAGTCCTGCTGCACGGGCGAATCGGGAACTACACCCATTACTATCACACCAGCCTTCTTATAGTGATAGCCCTTCACAAAGATGTGCTGCAACACTTCCTTGGCAGCTTTCACTATCTCAATGGTACTGTTGGTGGGCACGATAAATCTTGTTTCTTGAAAGTTCCAGTACTGGGGTAGGTCTTCGCGGAAGGGATTGGTGTTCACGAATACGCCTACGATACAGGCCACCGTATTCTGTGCCCTTAGCTTCTCGGCACAGCGAACAGCATAGTTGCTGACATGAGTGCTCAGCGTATCTAGGTCGGTTATCATACCGTTAAAGCTACGGCTGGTGCAGATGCTCTTCTTCTTTGCCATCTCCTCGTTGGGAACAGCATCTATGCCGTTCAGTTCCTGCCATGTGCGATAGATGACAATATTGTTGAATGTCGCTCTTACCCATGTGCCGTGCATCTGGGCAAAATCGTAAGCTGTCTTTATGCCCATTCCCTGCAGCCTGGCTGCATAGCGCCTTCCTATGCCCCACACTTCATCAATAGGGTAGAGCTTTAGCGCCTTGATGCGCTTCTCGTCCGAATCTAACAGGCAGCAATGCCTATAGCCCTTGTATTTCTTGGCAAAATGGCTTGCCATCTTGGCCAGTGTTTTCGTGGGTGCCAGGCCGATGCTAACGGGCATGCCTACCCACTTCTTTATCTTCTTGTGTAGGTTTTCGCCCCAGGTCTTCAAGTCAACACCATCGAAGTTGTTCCAATAAACAAAACACTCGTCTATTGAATAACGAAAATACGCTGGTGCTTCTTTCCGTATAATACTGACAACTCTTGCTGTCAGTTCTCCATACAGTTCATAGTTGCTGCTGAATACGGCAATTTCATTGTTGGGGTATTGTTGCTGCAACTGGAAGTAAGGCATTCCTGCTTTGATGCCTAATGCCTTGGCCTCGTTACTGCGAGCCACTACGCAACCGTCGTTGTTGCTCAGCACAACAACGGGCTTGCCGCTCAAGTCAGGCCTGAATACCCGCTCACAGCTCACGTAACAATTATCGCAGTCAACAATGCCGTACATGTCAGAAGTTGATGTACTTTACAGGGTTAGAACTCCATCCGTAATAGGCTTCTACGTGTTGGCCAATATACTCGGAATGTGGGTCTTCTTTACCGATAAATTCTATCCTACCTTCTCGCTCTTTAGACTGCATCCATTCCTGAGGAATAAAAACAGCTGCGACTACACCATTCTCTATGGCTAATACATGTGTGGCTAGAGATGCTTTCTCTAATCGCGCTTTCCAATACTTGCGTGTCATCTCATAAAGATTCTCGCGCTGCACCTTTCCAACTTTAACGCAAAAGAGTCTATCTTCTGGCTTTGGATTTAATTCTACAGGTCCAATCATATAATCTCTGATTTATTTCCATTTCTTGATAACCCAAATTACTACACCCCACACTTCAAAGTGATCATCGGCATCTATGCGGATGGGTTTGTAGTTTTTGTTGGCTGGCTGCAATTCAATGTAGCCATCCTTTTTATGCGTCAAGTCCAGCTTCTTCACGGTAAATTCTCCGTTCAGATAGCCTACAACTGTATCACCATGCTGAGGTTCAAGGCTTCGGTCAACGACGGTTATATCGCCTTCGCTAATGCCTGCGTCCTCCATGCTGTCGCCATGAACACGTCCATAGAAAGTAGCCTCTGGATGTTTAATTAAGTCACGATTAAAATCCAGGCTCTCGTGCAGGTAATCTTCAGCAGGGGAGGGGAATCCTGCCTTTATCTCAGGTGCTAGTTGCAAAGGTAGCTCCTTGTCAAACTCCCCTTTTATGATTTTTATATCCTTCATGTTTATATTTCTTCAACTCCAAATAATACTCCAGTACGTCTTTGCCCCCCATCTGCCACTTCTCGGCTTTCAGTTTCAGCTTCAAGTTGAATCGTTCAGCTATCTCCAGATAGTCGTATAGTGTATCCTTACTTATTGCTGATTCATTGTCAGAACGTTGATTCTCCACAATGGAGCCGATATATTCACGTTCCTCCTTATTGGCAAAGTCGTCTTGGTCGTATTTCTGTTCAAACTCACAATAAATAGCACGCCCACGTTTATAGTCACGGAACTTTAGGTCATGTAGATAAGTGAAACTTTCAAAATCCATTATAAAACGGGCCTGCATATTCCATACTACCACCAAAGCGGGTAGGCCTTCTGTCCTTTCCATACTGTCGGCATAGCGGGGGGCGAATATAAATTCGTCACCCTTTCTGCCTAAGTATGATGCACAGAAATATCCGACTTTCCTTGCGCATTCGTCAGCTAATGCTATTATCTGCTTGTTTAATCTCATTCTGAACGCAAAGATACAGGAATATTTGGGAAAAGGATATTTTTGTTTTCATTAAAAGATGCTAATCCACATTTTCTTGTTAAATTTGCATTACCAAAACAAGACATTCAGAATGAGAAAACAGATATTAGCCATCGCGAGCTTTGCCTTGCTCACATTTATTTCCAGTTGTGACAATACTATATTTGACAACTCTATTGACATGGAGAGCTTCTTTGTTGAATCATGTGGGTTGACCAAGATACCAACAGACAGCATCCATCGATTTGCAACCAAGGTATGTACCTATGTGGTTAACCATCCTGAAGCTGAGAACGATCCGCTTTATCCCGATATTCAGGAGAATATTCGTGGTGCTGCAAAGAAAGCGGGAATTACCCTCACCATTACAATTAATACAGAATGGGATGGTGAGACAGTGATATATTTCTAATTCAAAATCATAATATTTACCATGGAAAAGTTCAATTCGGATGAAGTGATGCAACAGATTCTCAATGAACAGGAATTCATTGCTCCTGCTGCAGAGGAAATGAGACAGCATCTTAACGAGGTCGTATCTGCTCATAATTTGACAGGTACGCAGGTTCTTTTACTTATGTCTCGTCTCTCAGCTGCTTATATACATAGTTTGAAGAAATTTTTTAACGACGAGGAAGCAAAGGCGGCTGTTGAGGATTTCTTCTGTGAATCCTTGCAAGCACACCTTACTCTTTCAGATTTCAACGATGCACAAAGAAATGTGGAATTGAATTAATATGGATTTTTATCTTATTTTTAATCTAAAAATCATTATTCCATAAATTCTTACCATCTATTTTAATTAAAGATAATCTACGCTTTAAATCGATTTACTAGTCATAAATAGCTTTTTTATATTCATTAATTAAAATAATTGTTGGAAATTACTCGCCAATTCTTCTTTTCTGAGAAGAAAATTATTACCTTTGCGAAGTTCTGCTAATACATAATTATAAGAACAAGGAAGATATGAAACCGGAGGAGAAAGCAAGAGTCAAAATTGACCAGATGTTTAAAGATGCTGGTTGGAAAGTTGTGGATAGGGATTTTTATACGCCTACACTTACAGCAGCTGCTATCCGTGAAGGCCTATTGGAAGGTAATCAGGAAGCAGACTATTTCCTTTTTGTCAATGGAATGGCAGTTGGTGTGCTAGAAGCAAAACGCAAAGAGGTGGATGTTTCGTCAAACAAGGTAAGCGGACAAGCTGAGCAATATGCGAAAGAAGTACCTGATTGCTATAAAGCTTATTCTCGACCACTCCCTATTATATATCTTTCTAACGGCGAGAAAACATATTTCAGAGATTTACGTGATAAAGACGAAGATCTCATCGAATTAAACCGTGTTCATACTCCTAAGGAAATTGTAAAAATGCTGGGGATTGATGACCCATACGCAGGACTTCCTACATTGAACAAAAAGGGTTTACGAGATTGTCAGTATGAGGCAATTACGGAGCTGGAAGGTAGTTTCCGCGCAGGTCTAAAACGTGCTCTGATTGTATTGGCAACAGGTGCAGGTAAAACGTATACTGCATGTTTGGCAGCATATCGTCAGCTTGCTTTTACACCAGCAAAACGTATTCTTTTTTTGGTAGACCGCAATAACCTCGGAAAACAGGCTGAAGCTGAATTTGGGATGTTCCGTTTAACGGAGAATGGCGACCCTTTCAACACCATCTATACTGTTAATCGCCTGAAATCTGCAAAGGTTCCTAGCGAGAGTAATGTCGTTATCTCTACTATTCAGCGTCTCTTCTCGCTTCTCACTGGCCAAGAGATTACTGATAATGATGATGACGATGTAGATACATCCACTGATGAAATGCAGCTTCCAGGTAAGGTTACCCTTCCACCTGATTTCTTCGACTTAATTATTATTGATGAATGTCACCGTTCAATCTATGGCAACTGGAGAAAAGTTCTGGAATACTTCAATACAGCTAAGCTTATTGGTCTAACAGCAACTCCTGTTCCTGAGACCAAGGCCTTCTTCAATAATAATATCGTCGTGAACTACACGCTTGACCAGTCTATCCTGGATGGTGTTAATGTTGATGCACGTATCTACCGAATCAAAACGAAAGCGACTGAAAACGGTGGCGCTATTCTTGAAGGTGACAAACTCAAACGTGAGACTCGCTATACGGGCAAAGTTGAGACTGTACGGAATGAGGAAACAAGAAACTATACAAAAGAGGAGTTAAACCGCAGTGTTATCAATCCAGCTCAAATCAAGCTGGTTCTTGAGACCTATCGTGATGCTGTTTATACCGAAATGTTCATCGACCCACAGCGTGAACCGAATATGGATTATCTGCCCAAAACACTGATATTTGCTCTTAACGAGGTTCATGCAAATAACATAGTTCGCATCGCTAAGGAAGTGTTTGGACGTACTGACAACAAGTATGTGCAGAAAATCACATACTCTTCTGGTGACAGCAATGAATTGATTCGTCAGTTCCGCAACGATAAGGAATTCCGTATAGCGGTCACTTGTACCTTGGTGGCCACTGGTACCGACGTGAAACCACTTGAAGTTCTAATCTTCATGCGCGATGTTGCTTCTGAGCCTCTCTATACACAGATGAAAGGCCGCGGAGTCAGAACTATCGGCGACGACCAGTTACGCAACGTTACACCAAATGCTTTCAGTAAAGACTGCTTCTTCCTTGTAGACGCAGTTGGTGTTACTGAGAGTCAGAAATCCACTCCTAAACCAGGTGAGGGTGACCCCGCTCAAAGTATCACTCTAAAACGCTTGTTGGAGCTGCTTACTCATGGCAACGTAAACAATGATTACCTGCGTCTGATAGCTGGTAAGCTCGCTCGTATATACAATAAATGTACAAAGAAACAGCGTGAGGAATTCGAGAAGCTGGCACATAGTGGTATGCAGGAGATTTCTGCAGCCATCTTCAAGGCTTTTGAGAAGAATACACTTCCTCCATATGTAAGTATCGATGAGCCAAACCTTGAACGCAAAGGTCTTGTGGCTCCTTTGACACATCACCCAGAAGCTCGCCAGTACCTACTTATCCTTGCTTCTGGTTTCGTTGACACATTAATGCCAGGTGAAGACAATCTTATTTCAAAAGGTTTCTCTCAGGAGGAGGCAAAAGAGGTCACATCGGCTTTCGAACAGTATTGTGACGAACATCAGGATGAGATTGAGGCTTTGCGAATGATTTACAACAATGAGGGTGAGCCGCTGACATACGCCTCGCTGAAGGACTTAGAGAATAAACTAAAATTGGCGAATAATAAGTTCCAGACTTCTCGTCTTTGGAACAGTTACTCAATCGTCAATCCGCAGACTGTAAAGAAGCACAATACTAAGGAAAGTAAGGAAGCTCTTACAAACATCATTCAGTTAGTGCGCTATGCCAATCATCAGATTGAGACTCTGGAGAGTCTTTATCCATCGGCACAACAGCGTTTCAACCTTTGGTATGGTCAGGTACAGCGTAGCGTGACAGAATCACAGATTACTATAATCCGCCAGATTGTTGATTACATCGCATCTAACGGAGCTTGTACAATCAAGGATATTATTGACGACGACAAGACAAGAGCCGCTCAGCTCATCCAAGCCTTTGGAGGAAAAGCACAGGCAGATGAAGCGCTTGTTTCATTGTCGAAGTTCTTACTATATAGAAAAACAGCATAATTAAAATATGGCAACAAATAAAGAGACATCATTAACAAAAAAAGTATGGACGTTAGCTACCACCCTGGCAGGACAGGGCATCGGCTTCACTGATTACATTACACAGTTAACATATCTCCTCTTTCTAAAAATGGACGATGAGAATGTTCAGACATTCGGAGAAGATTCCGCCATTCCAGAGGGGTACCGCTGGAAAGATCTTGTAGATTTGGACGGTCTAGACCTTATCAATCAGTATGAAGAGACATTAAAGAAACTTTCCGAAGAAGATAACCTTATCGGTACAATCTTCGTCAAGGCACAAAATAAGATAGATAAGCCCGTATATCTTCGTAAGGTTATCACACTTATTGATGAAGAGCAGTGGCTCGTGATGGATGGTGACGTAAAAGGTGCCATCTATGAGAGCATCCTCGAGAAAAACGGACAAGATAAAAAGAGTGGCGCTGGCCAGTACTTCACTCCTCGTTCCTTGATTTCAGCAATGGTCGATGTTGCTCGTCCACAAATCGGAGAGACGGTTTGTGACCCTGCTTGTGGTACAGGTGGTTTCCTTCTGGCAGCTTATGACTATATGAAAAATCAGTCACAGGATAAGGAAAAGCGTGACTTCCTTCGTGACCAGGCTCTCACAGGTTATGACAATACTGCTCTTGTCGTTACGCTTGCATCCATGAATCTCTATCTTCATGGCATTGGTACAGAACGTAGTCCAATTCTATGTGAAGATTCTTTGGAGAAGCAGCCACAGAAGTTGGTTGACGTAATCCTCGCAAATCCACCATTTGGTACACGCCCTGCAGGAAGTGTTGACATCGATCGTCCCGACTTCTATGTAGAGACAAAGAACAATCAGTTGAATTTCTTGCAGCATATCATGGTGATGCTGAAGAATTCTGGTCGTGCCGCAGTGGTGCTTCCCGACAATGTTTTGTTTGAAGGAGGTGCGGGCGAAACTATCCGCAAGGAGCTCCTGAAGAACTTCAACCTGCATACCATCCTCCGACTGCCAACTGGTATCTTTTACGCCCAAGGCGTTAAGGCCAATGTTCTTTTCTTCAAGAAAGGTGAAGCTACAAAAGATGTTTGGTTCTATGATTACCGTACAGGTATCAAACACACATTGGCCACTAAGCCTATGATGCGCCACCATCTTGATGATTTCGTTTCGTGCTATAATGCAGAAGATTTGTCTCAGCGTAAAGAAACATACAGCGAAGAGAATCCTAACGGCCGTTGGCGCAAGTTCCCTGTAGAGGATTTGCTGAAGCGAGATAAAACCAGCCTTGATATTTCCTGGATTAAGCAGACTGATGATGATAATGACATGACATTGGCAGAGTTAATGGGAAACATCCAGCAGAAAAGTGACAACATTAGTAAGGCTGTAGCGAAGCTGCAGGAGTTAATGGCAAATATCGAGGAATAATGGATACAAAGAAATTACGTCAGAAGATACTCGACCTTGCCATTCGTGGTAAGCTCGTTCCTCAGGACCCAAATGACGAGCCTGCATCAGTCTTGCTGGAGCGCATCCGTACCGAGAAGGAGCGTTTAATCAAGGAAGGGAAAATTAAGCGCAATAAGAAGTCAGCATCTTCCGATACGCCCCATTATGAGAATATTGATTTTGATGTTCCATCATCATGGGAAATCATTACGTTATCTGAAGTGTTCTTCATGCATGCTGGAAAATCAATAAGCACGGCAGATATTTCTCCTGAACCTAATGAAGAATACCGCTATTTATGTGTCGGCGGTAATGGGAAACGAGGATATGTCAGCTCTTATAATACGGTTGGAGCACATCCAATTATAGGAAGGCAAGGTGCACTGTGCGGCAATGTCAATTATACCGATGGTCAAGTTTATGCTACAGAACATGCCGTAGTTGTAGATACCTTCTGTGAGACCGAAGCTTGGTGGGCTTATTATTTCCTTAAACAATTAAATCTTAACCAATACGCTACTGCCACAGCTCAACCTGGTTTATCGGTGAACACTATTGGTGATGTTCAGATTCCACTGCCGCCGTATAAAGAACAGGTACGCATTGTTGCTGCAATTGAGCAATGGTATAGTTTGATAGACGCATTGGAAACGGCAAAAGAAGATTTGCAAACTTCCATTGAATATACCAAGTCCAAGATCCTCGACCTGGCTATTCATGGCAGGCTCGTTCTACAAGACCCGAATGACGAGCCAGCCATTGAGTTGCTGAAGCGCATCAATCCCAAGTTTACTCCTTGTGATAACGCGCATTGTCCCTACGATATACCAGGAAACTGGTATTGGTGTAAGTTGATAGACTTATGTTCTTTCCTCTCACGAGGTAAATCACCAACATACTCTGAAGAGAGAAAATATCCTGTTTTTGCTCAGAAATGTAACTTGTATGGAGGGGGAATCTCGCTCGACCAAGCACGTTTCTTAGATCCAAATACTCTTTCAAAATGGCCAGAAGATTATAAACTTCTGGATGGAGATGTTCTTGTAAACTCAACGGGTACAGGAACGGTGGGCAGAACCAGACTCTTCCATAGTGATTGTCTTGGAAGTTATCCATTTGTTGTTCCAGATTCGCATGTTTCCGTAATTAGAACGGTTGGAAATATCGATTCTGATTACATTTATTCAATCGTTTCTTCAAGATACGGCCAAGAGTATATAGAGGATAATTTAGCGGGTTCTACTAATCAAAAGGAACTGTATATTGGAGTCCTCGAAAATATGCTTATTCCACTACCACCTTATGATGAACAAAGAAGAATTGCTAGCAAATTAAAGGAATCGTTTGCTATTCTTGAAGCCATACAGGATTCCATAGAGGCGTAGAATTGCGCCCCTATGGATTCTCTCTTTACCATGTCACAACTTTATCAACTATCTGTCGCTGCTCCGTTGCTGTACGGCGTAGATAGATACGGGTAGTCTCGATGCTTTCATGTCCCATAAGGTCGGCAAGCAAAGCAATATCATTGAACTTATCGAGGAAGTTCTTGGCAAAGCGATGGCGGAAAGAGTGTGGATAGACAACTTCACGATTCAGACCGTACTTGTCTGCAAAATGCTTCAACTGAATAGCGATACCTCGTGTGGTGATGCGTTCCCCATAGCGATTGAGGAAGATGTAGCCACTCGAAACGCCTTTGTCAATCAACCATTGCTTTGCTTCTTTCTGTAGATTCTTTGGAATATAGAGCCGACGAAGTTTGCCTCCTTTGCTATAGATATCAAGGTGTCCTACAATCACATGCTCTGCTTTTATTTGCAGTAGTTCGCTTACACGGGCACCCGTTGCAGCCATAAACCATACGACAAAATACCATTCATCGTAGCCATCGGCTTTTAGTCGAGTCTTCAGGAACTTGTAGTCCTCGTTGCTGATGACATTCTCCAGGAAGTTCTTCTGTTGTACCTTCACGAACTTCATCTTCAGCTTGTCCTTTTTGATAAACTCCAGATACTTGTTGATGCCCTGCAACCGCAGATTGACCGTCTGCGGCTTGAAGTTCTCCATCAGATACCCTTTGTAAGCCAAAAGGTTCTTCCTGTTAATCTCTTTGTACTTCGCATAGAAGTACTTCACCGTCCACACATACGAAGCGACGGTGTTCTTAGCCAAGTCTGACTTGCTAAGATGCTTCTCAAATTTTGTTACCATATTATTTCAGTTTAAGAAATGAAACAGTAACAATATAAGAGTAACCTAACGCGCATTATGAGAATGTGGCTGAAGGATGGACTGTTTGCACCCTTGAAGAAATCATTGATTACGAGCAGCCACAAGCATACATAGTACAATCAACAGACTATAAGCCTCAATATAAAATACCTGTCTTAACAGCAGGGAAATCGTTTATTATAGGCTACACAAATGAATCCGAAGGAATCTTCACGGATTTACCAGTTATAATCTTTGATGATTTTACAACTGATTCAAAGTTCGTTGATTTTCCTTTCAAGGTAAAATCTTCTGCTATGAAAATCCTTCATGTAAAAGAAGAGGTAAACATTCAATACGTTTGTTGGTTCATGAATATCACAAGATTGATAGGCGACACACATAAGCGTTATTGGATTTCTGAATACTCCAAACTCCATGTACCTATTCCACCAAGAAAGGAACAGGATAGAATTATAAATAAGGTAAATGAGTTATTCCAGATTCTTGACAACATCAGTGCCGAACTATAGATTGGCACTGATGTTGTCTAATACTCTGTGGTATAGATTCATTGCTGCGACTATTCGCAGCTGTTCATTTAGTGGAGGAATGGTGAAAACTTTAGCCAAGATGTCATCTCTGGAAATCCCAGGTATAACACCTCTTGCATCTTTCTTGATTTCTTCGATGGCTGAAATCAAGCATATATGAAGATAATCAGATGTGATACAATTTGTATTAGGCCGAATTGCCATAAACTGGCGTGCAATATGCATGTCACCAATGTCATTTTTGACAATCGTTCCAATAGTACCTTTACAAGAAATAAGAATATCTCCCATTTGCGAGATAACTTGCGGTTTTTCAGTCCACCTAATAAAAGAGAAAGTATCCCCTTCAATGTTACTTGCTCCAATTAAATATGGCAACCCCATATTTTCAGAGTTACATTCATCATTTGTCAAATCTCTGCCAGATAACAATTGCCCAATATCTTCCACTCTAGCTAAGGCCCAATTTGAAGGCACATTCTCATAATGCGCGTTATCACAAGGAGTAAACTTGGGATTGATGCGCTTCAGCAACTTAATAGCTGGCTCATCATTAGGATCCTGTGGAACGAGCTTGCCATGAATGGCAAGCTCAAGAATTTTTGTCTTTGTCTGTTGGATAGATGTTTCCAAATCATTTGCATCTTGTTCCAACTGGTCGATAAACGATAGCCACTGTTTTATTGCAATTATAATTCGCTTTTGTTCATCGTATGGAGGTATTGGCAATAGAATCTCAGCAAATTTTTCAAAATTGATGCTGTCAACGGTAGTACCATCTTTATGGTATTCTTTTAAGATGTAGCGTTCTCTTGCCTTTATTGCATAATAAACATATTCGTGTATCTCTTTAAGATGTAGCGAAATTGTCTTCAAATCCTGATTTACTGTAGCTTTTTTTTCTAAAATGGCGATAGGAAGTGAATGCCGTAAAATGCCACTTCTTGTTACCATCAAAAGAGTTCCAGGCTCATATTGTATCATAATATCCAACGCGTCATTAGATATTTTCATCATTGAGTCAGTTATTCGCTCACATTTCATGTCTTTTGAGGTAATCCAAAGATTAGTCCCATTTGACCAGTATTGTTTATTGTCCATAGATGGCGTTTTCCCGCCACCATAGTTAGATATTTCTGAAAGTCTGCACCACACCCAGCCCTCCGGTACCTCAAACGGCATGTTCTCATAATGGGGCGTATCGGAAGCAGACTTCTTGCTTCGCTTAATCTTTCCTTCTTTGATTAAGCGTTCTTTTTCGGCACGGATGCGTTCCAGCAATACGGATGCTGGCTCATCGGTAGGATCTTGCGGAACGAGCTTACCATGGATGGCAAGGTCGAGTATCTTTTGACGTAATTTCTTTGTGTCCATGGGTTAGTCCTCTTCTTCGGTAATAAGATTATCAAAGCGTGCCTTGGCTGCTTCCAACGACTTCTGTATCTGGCGCAATAGGACATCTCGTGGCGGCAGTTCTGTCATATACTGCGCCACTTTTATACCAGCCTTGTCGAGTTGCAGGAGTTCTATCTGTTCTTCGCTTCCCTCGGTACAGAGCAACAAACCAAGAGGTGATTCTTCGCCTGGCTCCATCTCATTCTGCTCCAACCAACGGAGATAAAGTTCCATCTGCCCCTTATACTGTGCCTTGAAGCGACCGAGTTTCAGGTCGATGGCAATCAGACGGTGCAGACGACGGTGATAGAAGAGTAGATCGAGGTAGAAGTCTTCACCATCGATAATCATTCGTTTCTGACGGGCCACGAAGGTGAAGCCGTTGCCAAGCTCGATGATGAATTGTTCCAAATGAGCTACAAGACTGTCTTCAAGACTGCGTTCGCTGTACATTCCCGTCAGTCCTGTGAACTCCAAAAAGTATGGGCTCTTGAATACCAAGTCGGGCGAAAGCACATTGTGGTCGCGCAGCGTAGCCAATTCCTTCTTGATAAGTTCTTCCGGCTTGGTAGCTATTGCTGTCCGCTCAAAGAGCATTCCGTCTATTTCCTTGCGGAGTTTGTCGCGTCCCCATCTTTCAGATGCTGCCATCGTAATATAGAAATCTCTGGCAATATCATCCTTTATAGGGAGGGCCTCAATGAAATGCGACCATGTTAATTGTGCCGCAAGCTGCGACACAATCTGCTCCTGTGGAAACAATGATGCAAATTGCATCATCCTTCTTATGTTTCTTGTCTCAAAGCCCTTCTTTCCGTACTCGGATTGTAATTGTGTCGCAACCTGCGACACAATTTGTTTCCCGTATTCTGCCCGTTGATTTCCAAGCACATCACGATTAATGCGCTCACCAATGTGCCAATACATCATTGTAAGCGCAAAGTTGGCAGTTCCGGCAACATGATTACGAGCCTGCTCAATAATCTGGTGCAGGTCTTGTATCAGAGATTTTGTCTGCATCGCAGACGAAATCTGAATATCCTTGTCTTTCAGTACATTCATTCTTCAATTCCTTTTAATAGACCCTGCAATTCTGCCACTGCCTTGCTAATGTTGTCACTCTTTTGCTGAATGGTGCTCATCAATTCTGCCAATGTCATGTCATCATCGTCGTTGGTCTGCTTGATCCAGGAAATATCGAGACTGGTCTTGTCTCGCTTCAATAGTTCCGAAACAGGGTACTTGCGCCAACGGCCATTGGGGTTCTCTTCACTGTAGGTTTCCTTGCGCTGACTGATGTCCTCGGCATGGTAGCAAGCCACGAAGTCGTCAAGATGGTGGCGCATCATAGGTTTGGTGGCCAGTGTATGTTTAATGCCTGTGCGGTAGTCGTAGAACCACACATCCTTTGTCTGTTCTCCTTTCTTGAAGAAGAGCACGTTGGCTTTCACGCCTTGGGCATAGAAGATGCCTGTAGGGAGGCGAAGGATGGTGTGCAGATTGAAATTCTTCAACATTTCCTTGCGGATGGTCTCACCGGCACCGCCTTCAAAGAGAACATTGTCGGGAAGGACAACAGCTGCACGTCCGCTGTTTTTCAGCATCACCATGATGTGTTGGAGGAAATTGAGCTGGTTGTTCTTCGTCTCTACATAGAAGTCGGGACGGTCAATATCCACGCTACCTGCCGGACGGGTGCCGAATGGTGGATTGGCAAGTATAACATCAACGAGCTTCTGCGGCTGCTTCTCCAAGGAGTCTTCACAGAGAATAGGACTACGGTCGGTGCCAATGCCATGAAGGTAGAGGTTCATAGAGGCCAAGGTCACTACAAGGGCAGTGTTGTCATAGCCAATGAGTGCTTTCTCGCGGAGGAAATCACGTTTGGCTTTGTCCTGCGATTGGTTCTTCATGTAGTCGTAAGCGGCCAGAAGGAATCCACCAGTACCACAGGCGGGGTCACAAACTGTTTCGCCGATTTGAGGGCGGGTGACATCCACCATTGCAGAAATCAAAGAACGAGGTGTAAAGTACTGTCCCGCTCCGCTCTTCTTGTCCTGGCCGTTCTTCTCAAGGATGCTTTCATAGATGGCACCTTTGACATCACCATCCATTACCAACCACTGCTCTTCATCAATCAGCGTAATCACCTTTCGAAGATATACAGGCTTGTCAATCTTGTTCTGAGCCTTCACGAAGATAGTACCAATAAGATTCTCTTCTTCTGACAGCTTTTTTAGCGTCTCTTCATACTGATTGATAAGGTCAAGGCCATCCAGTTCAATAAGGTCTTTCCACCGATAGCCTTCCGGGATAGCAGAGTCTTCGCCAAAGGTTTCTACGTTCTCATCGTCCATCTTCAGGAAGAGGAGATAAGTAAGTTGGGTGATGTAATCTGTGAATCCGATGCCCTGACCCGAGAGAGTCGTGGCCAGTGTCCACACTTTCTTGGTGAGTGATGTCTCTTTATTTGTTGCCATATTATGTTATGCTGTTTTTCTATAGAGTAAGAACTTTGACAATGATACAAGTGCCTCGTCAGCCTGTGACTTGCCGCCAAAGGCCTTGATGAGCTGTGCTGCTCGTGTCTTATCATCGTCAATAATATCCTTGATGGTACAAGCCCCATTTGAAGCGATATAATCCACAATCTGACGGATGATTGTTATCTGAGATTCCGTCACGGTACGCTGAACCTGTCCATACCAAAGATTGAAGCGCTGCTGTGCTGATGGGTATAGGCTTTCCAGTGTCTCAATCTGATGATTGGCGAAACGAACCAGCTGAATGATATTGGTCAATGCTTCCTTTTCTTCCTTGGTGCTATGCTTCTTAACAGATTGTGGATTAACTATCGTGTAGCAATTCCATAGCCGGGAAGTCTGGAACTTGTTATTCGCCAGTTTCAGTTTGTTCTCCAAATCCTTTAGTGTTGCGTAAGTCAGGGGCTCTCCGTCATTGTTGTAAATCATGCGCAGCGCTTCTATCTCGTCTTGATGTTCATCGCAGTACTGTTCAAAAGCCGATGTCACCTCCTTGGCTTCCTCCTCAGAGAATCCCTTGGAGATGAGTTGGTCTTCTCCTGGCATCAATGTTTCAATAAAGCCAGCAGCGAGAATGAGCAGATACTGTCGTGCCTCGGGATGGTGGGTCAGCGGAGCTACCAGTGCCTTTCGTTCAAGATTCGGCTCGTCGATACTTTCGTATGGAGGTAGAGAGTTCTTCTCAAAGGCATCAAAGATGGCGGCAGAGATTTCCTGCATTCCACTATATGCTAACCTCTGAAACTCTTCCCGTTGCTTATCCGTACACTTATTGTAAATTCGTGCAAGCTTAGCAGCAATCAAACGCAGATAGTCATCGTTGACATTTCCATGTGTCAAGAGTTCCAGCAAACGTTTGAGGGTGATGGTCTGTACGGGCTCGCCATCGCCAGGACTCGTCGTCGTTTTCTGACTTTCGGTAACTCCTACTGCGTCCACAAGGAAGAAGCAATCCTTGCTAAAAGCATTGGGTGTAACATTA
>JAEEGK010003938.1_pt1 | contig 36663 bp, 39 predicted proteins | sample 8958771 | NCBI WGS metagenome assembly JAEEGK01 (sample SAMN16246547, study PRJNA631951) | gut metagenome | biome: gut microbiome; feature: rumen; material: SC-attached | host: Bos | place: Iran: Karaj | collected 2018-10 | reverse complement strand
TCGATATCTTCTATTTTACGAATTCCCGATTTTCCCGCCAAAATATTTTTCCATGCGTGTTCAACACCGCACCCAACTGGCGATACGATACCCATACCGGTTATTACAACTCTTTTCATAATAAAAATCCCTTTGTAATGTTAATCTGATGCCTCATGATAATATTTTTTTACATAAAAATACAGTAAAAAAACCGCCACGCCCGATACAATAACGCGTGACGGTAATAATAACCACTTTTACCAAAAATTATTTAGCTGCTGGTTTTTGGGCTGCTGGTTTTTGATGTGCATCAATGTACTTTACTGCATCACCAACCGTAGCCAATTTTGCGGCTTCTTCATCCGGAATTGTAATATCAAATTCTTGTTCAACGGCCATAACAAATTCGACGACATCCAAAGAATCCGCACCCAAATCATTAACAAAAGCGGCCTTTTCTGTAACTTTGGATTCATCTACACCCAATTTTTCTACGACCAATTTTTTCACTTTTTCAAAAGTTGACATTTTACATCCTTTATTTATGTTAAACTTTTTGTCATCTTTCATGACGTGTATGTCCCAAAAGGTACCATTTTATGACGCGCATGTCAAGAAATTATAACAAATAATAACAAAACCGAATTATTCAATTATAAATAATTCTTCAAGTAAGTTATTCATATTTGTGCGTAAATCTTCACGATCCCCCGCCCACACAAGATGGCGCATCATGAATTTATACACATCGTCCATGGTCAGATTTGGTATACCCGCATCTTTGATAACGCGCGACCACGCAAGGCGCGGATCCGTCAAATGTCCATGACCACGCCCTGGGAAAACCCAATATCCATCCTGGGGCATATCTTGTAATAACACAACTGCCATATCAGACAAAGGTTTTTCATTCCACATATCACGATTGAAATCAAGGTCAGACCACTGCATAGAAAATACTTGGTTCTTGGTTGCAAACCCATACACCAACATCAAAAATGCATCACGCATAACACTGTCTGGATACTTTTTTACCGCGTCCACCAACCGTCGCAAACCGTGTTTATTAAGCGGGCGCACCCGACGATTCTGTTCGGGCTTTGGCAATTGCAAGACCGGATTTTCTTTGACATAACCGGTCGTAATTGCATACCGAAATATACTTTGCAACAATTCGTGCATACGTTCCGCCATGGCGGCACCATCAATTCCATTTATTGTTTCACGAATATCATCAGACGTAATTTCCGAAACATTTTTATCAAACAAATTTTTCAAATGTCTGTCAATGGAACGAACCAATTTATCGTATGAACCAACCGAACGATGAACACAATTCTTTAGATATATTTTTATAAAATCACTGAACAGAATTTTTTTGCGTTTGATTTGAACTTTTTTTGATGCCACTTCTAACGCCGACACAACTGCACTACGCGCTTCTTCAATATCAACATCTGGATATTTTCCGATAATCACGCGACGGTCTCGGCCATTGATACGCTTGCGCACAAAGAAAGTTTTGACACCGCGACTTGTTATATACATGCGCAGACGCGGTTCTGAAACATCTTGGACCACATCAAACCCGCGTGTGGGCACCGCCAAATTATCCAAAATATATGGATTGAAAAAGAATTGGTGTGTCATGACAATTCTCTCCTGTGGTTGTATGCGCAACGCGCAAAATTTTTATTCTTTGACCTTTACACAAAACATTGCCGTTTCTGCCTGATAGTGCGCAACGCGCGCCTCTTCAAATTTTTTCTTCGCAGCAATGTATTCGTTATTAAGGCTGTAAATTGGACATGTTTTTCCCGCACAAACACAATCGTGTTTAAAACGCCCACAATTTTCGTTTATTTCAGGATAGCCATTAAAACACCCCGCATCACCGAATTTTTGAATTTCATTAACCGCGCCTAACAAATCTGCGTACGCCTTGGCTTTACACAATGCAGATATGTAATACTTTAGCATCACTCTTGCGTCGTGCGCTTTCTTTTTTAAATTTCCCATCGTCAAATCCTTTATTTACTGCGTTGCCACAGTTTGCGCCGCGCCTTATCAAATGTCGCTTCTGTCTCTCTGTATTTTGCCAATGCTGTTTCGTATGCTTGCTTGGCTTTTCCGGCATCATATTCACTAATGCTACTGGGCGACGCAAGATCATACGCAAGATTATACGCAACATACAGATGCAACACTTCTTGGCTTTGCTGCTTCTTTAATTTTTTTAATCTTCTATATTCTTTGAGGTCGGCTACTTTTTCCTTCATATGCAAGACATCTAAAATTGCTTGTCTGCGTTCTTCTTTTGCACATTTCAGTTGTGCATTTATATCAACATATTGTCTGTTCCATTCAATATGCGGACATGTAATATTTGGACAATGTTCATCCTTGTGCAGAATCATACAATGCATCCGCATTGCGTAATCTGCGGGCATATTATGTGCGCCATAGAATTCTTCGTGCATAATTTGTCTTTTGCTTTTCGCGGGTTCTAAGCATTGAAAATCTGCCTCGTGCGATTTTAAAACGCGACGCAATTCTTTAACTTTGGCTTTTGATTGTTTTACAACTTGTAGTTTTTCTTGAAATCTGCTCATTATTTTTTCCCTTGTTCATACATCACATTTTTCCATGGGGATAAAAATCCCCACAGAATAAAATATCTTATTTTGAAAAACCCAACGCCCTTTTCAACAGCAAGCGTTTTTCTGCACGTGCCTTGTAAAATCTTTCTTCGGCATTAACAAAGTTTTGCAACAACGGACGTCTTGTGCAGTATTGGTTTGTGCATGTTCTGCCTTTCAAGAATCCGCAATCTTCTTTGTACCCAGTATCTTCGACATATGAGGTTTCTGGGGCATCTACAATAACCTTGTCAAAATGGTTAAAGCATGCTTTTGCCAATTTTGGTTCATCTTGTTTTAAATGATATTCTTTTTCTTTTGCAGTGATTGCTTTTTTCGCATCCTTCATATTGCGGCGCGCCTTGCGTACCACCGGTATCATGGCGATAAAAAGTTCAAAATTAGTTGGTTCTTGAGGTTTATATTTTGAAAATACTGGCATAGTTCTTCCTTTTTGTTATTACACCTTCAGTGCGTTAATAAATGCAGATTGCGGTATTTCAACATTACCGAATGTCCGCATACGCTTTTTTCCCTCTTTCTGCTTCTCCAAAAGTTTTCTTTTACGCGTGATATCGCCGCCATAGCATTTTGCGGTAACATCCTTGCGATATGCCGCGATAGTTTCACGCGCGATAATTTTTCCACCGATTGCGGCCTGCAACGGAATTTTAAATTGGTGCCGCGGAATCAGGTCTTTTAACTTTTCAACGATTGTGCGTCCACGTTTTTCTGCGCTTGACCGGTGGCACATAAACGACAACGGTTCAACATTTTCTTCGTTGACCAAAATAGAAACCTTAACCAAATCAGACGGTTCGTACCCCTGGACCACATAGTCAAACGACGCATACCCCGATGATATAGATTTTACGCGGTCATAGAAATCAAACACGATTTCGGCAAGCGGTAATCTGTATGTTAAAACCGCCCTGTTCCCGACATACGATATATTTTCCTGAATTCCGCGACGTTCCGAACACAGTGACATAATTCCGCCCATAAATTTATCGGGCATCATAATTGTTGCGCGCACCCACGGTTCTTCAATAGATTCAATTTTTGTAATATCTGGCATATCGGCGGGGTTTTCCAAATCTATTACTTCGCCATTGCGCAGATGAATTTTATACAGCACGCTTGGCACCGTATTTATCAGGTTCAAATTAAATTCGCGGAACAAACGTTCGCTGATAATTTCCATATGCAACAGCCCCAAAAATCCACAGCGTAATCCAAAACCCAACGCCGAAGATTTTTCGGTTGTGAACACGAACGACGCATCATTCAACGCCAATTTTTCCGCACTTTCGCGCAGTGCCGGATAATCATCGGCGACCATTGGAAAGAACGAAGAAAACACGACCGGCACCGATGGTTTGAACCCCGGCAATGCATCAACGGTTGCGCGGCTATCTGCGATAGTATCACCAACCTTGCAATCGTGAATTGTTTTCATCCCCGTAATAATAAACCCGATTTCGCCCGTAGATAATTCATCCACATTAACCATTTTCGGTGTAAAGTACCCGATTTTTTCAACGGTGTATTCCGCACCAGTCGCGATAAAGTGAATCTTTTGACCACGACGCAATGTTCCATCAACCACGCGCACCAACACCACAACCCCAAGGTATGAATCATACCACGAATCAACCAACAACGCGCGTGTTGGCGCATTTTCATCACCCGACGGTGCGGGCAATTTATGCACAATTTCTTCCAACAGTTCCGGCACCCCAGCCCCCGTTTTACCCGACACCGCGATTGCATCTGCGGCATCCAAACCGATAACATCGGAAATTTGGGCGCGCGTGCCGTCAACATCACTGGACGGTAAATCAATCTTGTTTAGTACCGGCAACATTTCCAAATCATTATCCAACGCCAGATACGCATTTGCCAATGTCTGCGCCTGAACCCCTTGGGTTGCATCAACCAGAACCAGCGCGCCTTCGCACGCGGCCAACGACCGCGACACTTCGTATGAAAAATCCACATGTCCCGGCGTATCCATTAAATTCAGTTGATAAACTTGGCCGTCTTTGGCGCGGTAATTCAGACGCACCGTTTGTGCCTTAATCGTGATTCCGCGTTCGCGTTCAATATCCATAGAATCCAGAACCTGCGCCTTCATTTCGCGCGATTCAAGGCCACCCGTATATTCAATTAAACGATCTGATAACGTTGATTTACCATGATCAATATGTGCGACAATAGAAAAGTTTCTAATATTCTTTTGGTCCATCGTTTCACCAGTTGTTAGTGATTAGTGTTAGTGGTTAGTTTAGCATTATCGTTCAATTTGCTTATTAACCCAGATAACATTTTTAACACTTCACTTATACCTTCCTTTAATTTTGTTGCATTTGGTTCTTTGATAAACCGCAAAGCGCATGCCAAATCAACCTGACAACTTAACTCTGCTGCACTGCCTTTTGCGATATAGGCAAAGTGCAAATATTCCTTGGTGGTACCGCGCCCACAACCTTCGGCTAAATTAGAACATATTGATACAGCGGCACGACGCATTTGCGATGACAACCCAAATTGTTCATAGCCAGGGAAATGTTCTGTCAGTTTATATATATCTAAACTGATCTGAAATGCCAACTTGTAAACTTTTAGTTCTTTTACAGATTTCATTTCACTAACCACTTACACTAACCACTAACACTAACCACTTACACTAATTCACTTCCTTTGCGGCAATGATACACTCGTATAACCGCGACCGCAAGGGAAAAATTACTTTAAATTATTCAACAATTCATCTATTTTTGCGGCGCGTTCCAATGTGTCGTCATAAACGAATTTGATTTGTGGGACATATTTTTGGTCAATTTTTTGTCCCATTAAAAACCGAATCGTTTTTGTTTCTGCGTCCAAGCGACGTTGTGCGGCATCGGTATCATTTGCGCGGCAATAAAAGAACAACTTTACGAATTGCAATCCGCCATGCGCCACCGCCCCGACCAGCGACACGCCGGACAGAATATCATCATCGGCATATTCATCGCGCAGTATTTCTGCGACAATCGTCTGAACTTTTGCGGCGACGCGGTCATTACGATTTGAATCGGTTGTTTTTTTTGGCATTTGACTAATCCATTTATTTCGTTGTAATCTAACCGTATAAAATATTAAGATTTAATCAAGGAATTTTTTTTACCCAAGGGAACAAAATCATGAAGATTTCAGAATATTTGCTATCGCGTGCGGAAAGCAAAACATACACATGGATAGTTTTTATAATGACGGTGTTTGAATCCATATTTTTGTTTATTCCACCCGAAGTTTTCATGACCCCTCCAATTATTGCGAATAAAAAACGTGCGGTTCCGGTTGTTTTGGCGGCGACATTTGGTTCCATTGTTGGTGGTGCGATTGCGTATGCGATTGGCATGTGGGTATTTGATTCGGTTGGCGTGTGGATAATTGAAAATTTTGCGACAATGGCGAAATTTGAATTGGCACAAAGTTTATTTATCAAACACGGCATATTTATAATCTTTTTGACGGCGGTGACACCGGTTCCATATAAATTGATGGCAATGTGTGCGGGATTTATGGGATTTCCGGCATTGGTATTTTTGGGACTGTCGGCGGTATTTCGCACCGGACGATTTGCGATTGTTGGGTACCTGTTGTGGCGATTCCAAGAACGCGCGAACGCAATGGTAAAACGTTTCTTTTGGCCAATGACGATTGGTGCGATTTTAATTGCCGGCACCGGAATAATATTGATGTTTTTGTTGTAAGTGGGAAGTGGTTAGTGTTAGTGGTTAGTGTTAGTGGGAAGTGTTGGTGGTTAGTGGAAAGTAAGAATTAAACAGAAAACACCGCCAAATCGGCGGTGTTTTCAAAAGGGTCAAACAATAATCGTTTGATTACTGTTGGATTGGTTCCCAACTGAACGTATCAGCCGCGGTTGCAACCAACGCGCATGGGAACGCGGTACATGTAGATGTAGCCGGAACTGTCTTCCCATTTGTCGCAGTTGTGATAGCGGTATTAACCTGATCACCAGTTACCAAACCTGTTTCACTGGCCGCAACACCATTTGTTGCAACATTCGCAGCCGCAGCAGTACCTAAATCAGCAGTATTTGCTTTTGCATTCAATGCTGTGAGAACACCACCTGATTGAACCGGCTTTGTGCTGTTCGCTGTCGGGGTCGCATCGGTATCCAACGCTTCCCATCCACCACCTGCTTTCGCAACTTTTTGTCCGTCATTTGCACCTGGAACTGTCTGATAACTACCACCTGCTGTGCTTACTTGATTTCCTACATATGTCGCAACTGCAGCGGTCGTTGGCAAATTTTCACTTGTTGTATCATTAAAGTTAGCATCAACACCTTTCGCCGCAGCAGCACCCAAATCTGTTTTCTTTGCGTATGTTGCTTCGGTATACTGTAATGACGTAACCGTTTTATTTTCACCCGCCGCTTGCGCCGCACCTGCAAAAACAGCCGCAGCAAAACCGACGAAAACTAAACCTTTGACATTCATTTTCATTTTAATTCCTTTTATTTGTTTGTTGTTGTTTGCTTCGCATCGGTACCGTATGGAAATTGCCAACACAATATCAACGCTGTTTTTTTACGGATTTAATTTATTTTCTTCCTCTCTTGCTTTATAAATTACTCCCGAATTTCTTTTTTATTCCGCGATCAGGAACCATTGTGGTTTACCGTTTGAGTCAATGGACAGCAGTGCATCTTCACCTGGACTGTTTTCCTTCCACCATTTTTCCAGCATGGATGCCTCGGTTATCGCGGTTGTTATTGACGCCGCCAATTCGGTGCTGGTTACCGCACCTTCGGCCAATTTTGTCCCCGGCAATGAACGATCCGCGATTTCCGCCGCCGTTATATTATTCGTATATGCCAGATTCCCCAATGGTGCATCTGATAATGTTACATTACCATCGGTACCAACCTGTAATGCCTTGCCCGCGTTCGCGGTACCTTGGGCTTTATCAACCTTGCCGGCGACATCTACACCAATTGCCGATGTAATATCTTGGGTAATAACGTCACCGTCATCGCCAACCGCCAAAACCTTACCCGCGTTGCCGGCACCCTGATTCTTGTCCAATTTCTGATTCAAATCGTCGCCAACACTGTCCAATAACTGATCTACTTCGGATGTGGAATACACAACATTCCCCGGTGTAATATGGCCGGTCGCATCAACCATCATAACCTTGCCCGCGGCACCGGTTCCCTGATTCTTGTCCAGTTTGGTTTCCAAATTCGTGTTAATTGTGCTGATACTGCTGTTGATATTATCAATCTGCGATTGTTTATCCGTTAACGTTTCGTTAATCGTCGCAATGTTTTCGCCCATCGTATTTAACTGGGTCTGAATATTTTCAACCTTGGTATTGATATAACTGTTCACATCGCCGAAATCAACATGCTGTTGAATAACATCCCATGAAACCAAATCGCGCCATGATTCTTGGGTTTCGCCATCACGCGCAACATAACGCCATTTGATACCGGTCGCATTGTCCGCATCTAATTCCACCGGACGACCATCCGCCCCCGGATGCAATTCCAAATCGGCAATAAGATTGTCGGTATTTAATGTAACTTCGTCATTACTGATTGTGATATAGCGTGTGTCTTTAAGGGCAACTTGCTTTTCGGCCTCTAACTGTTCAATCTGGCGTTCAATGTTTTCAATTCTTTCTTCGCGAATTGTGTCGGAACCACTGCCGCCGCCGGACTGGCTAATAGATTTTGGCGCGCCAACATATTTACCAATGGATAAACGTTGACCCGAACCCGAACGAGATGTTGATGTCGCGGGCGTCTTGGCCGTGGTGGTCGCATTTTTCGTTGCACCCGACACTGTCGCCGATGGACGAACATAACCACCCGTTGCACGTAATGAACCCGCACGCGCCGTATTCGTTGCAGATTGGGTCGCCGATGTCGCCGAAGAATATGTCCCCGTTCCACCGACACTACGAACAGATGCCGCCGCATGCGCAACGCCGGAAACCGCCACCGCACACACGATTGATATTAATGATGTTCTTATGCCCTCTCTCATCTCTTTTGTTCCCTACTCTACGACATTATATCACATTTTTTCTTATTCTAAAAACGGTTTTTTAATTTTTTTTCGTTTTTTTTAGAATTCAAACCGCAAACCAATCTTAAACGATGTATCTACGATATAACCTGTCTTGATTTGTATGGATTCCAATGTCCCGTAACCTGTGACGCCACGTGTCCATTTTGGTCCTTCAAATCCGGCAATGCGCGCACGCAAATCTAACACCACGCGATCAGACAAATAATATGTCCAACCGCCCATAATTGCGGCCATAAATGATGTCTGACGTTCGGTGCCACTGCCGGCGACGAAATGCGCCCAATCCATTGTTGCCTTGGGGAATGCCATACCGGCACCAACACCAAGGTAAAAACCATTTATGAAATCATAATATGCATTTAATGTCGTGTATGGCGCAGACAATTTAAATGTAAATTCATTATCAGAATCTTCAAACTGGCTGATGTAACCGGCCTCTAAATCCAACCGAACCGCCGGATTCAAATGCAAACCAACAAATACATCACCACCAAAAACAGGTTGCATAAAATATTCATCATGGTCCGAACCCAAATCCGCGGCCGCGGTAATCGGTGTCGCCTTGTATCTGTTTTTCCAAGAAACCAAATCTATACCAACACGGCCACCAATATATCCGCCAGCCATATCACTGTGCGTTCTTGCAACCGGTGTAGGTTCGTCATCAAATTGGTCGTCGTATGCTTCACTATAATTATCATAGTATTTTTCATCTTCTGCAAACGAAGTACGGCGATCATGCATCGCGGCACTGCGTTCCATCGGAACCATACGATAATCTGGCCCAATTTCTTGGGCTTCAAACATGCTGTTGTCATACATGGTTTCTGGATTGTGCGCCGTCACGTATATAACGCGATATTTTTTCGGCTTGCATCCACATTTTTTGCCGTTGCTGGTACAATCAGACGCAAGACCCGCGCCCGTTGCAACCAATAATGCTGTTAATCCGACCAATACCTTTTTCATGTTTTCTCCTGTTTATTTTGATACACCTATTATATCACATTTTTACCCCCCTTGCAAATTGCAATTCAAAATAATTGACCCATTTTATTTTTTTTACTAAACTGACCCATATGGAAGACAATACAATCATATCTTTCGCCAATGTGGGCGCGCGTTACGACAATAATCCGGATATTCTGACCGATGTGTCTTTTAATATCAGTGCCGGTTCTTTTTACTTTTTATCGGGTGCATCTGGGGCGGGCAAAACAACGCTGTTGCGCCTTATATACCAGTTGCATAAGCCGTGTCGCGGAACAATAAAATTATTTGGCCAGCCAACAAATAATATGTCGCGCGATGAAATCACCGCGATTCGTCATAAAATGGCAATAGTATTTCAATCCTATTCATTGCTGTCGCATATTTCGGTGTTTGATAATGTCGCGTTACCCCTGCGCGTGCGCGGTGTTGCCGAAGATAAAATTAAAAAATTGGTAACCAAAACTTTGGACTGGGTCGGCCTTGGGAAATATGCAAATGTGAACCCATTAACACTTTCTGGTGGACAACAGCAACGCGTTTCTGTCGCGCGCGCAATTATTCTGCAACCGGCAATTATGCTGGCGGACGAACCAACCGGAAATCTGGACGATGAAAATGCGTCGCGTTTGATGGAACTGTTTATCCAAATGAATAAAATGTTCGGAACAACTATTATTTTGGCGACGCATAATTCAAAACTAATTGAAACCTATAAGTTCCCAATTATGCACGTGGAAAATCATAAACTGAATTTCATCGGGCAAAAGGCCGCTGCGCCTAAGAAACCACGCACCAGCACAGATGACGATTACTTTGCAGAATTGGCCAAACAATTTAAAGATATCGGAAGTAAATAGTAATGAAAAGACCAATTGTATTTTCTTTGTTTCGTGAACAATCTGCCTTTATGACGGCGGTAATGGGAATTATGACTTTCTTGGCGGTGATGGCACTTGGGATATCCATCGCAATTGGTACCGGTGTGTCGCGCTGGAATCGTCAATGGGATTTATATGCAACTGTTCAGGTAAATGGTAAAGACAATGCAAATGCCGTTGAAAAAATTATCAAAACAAATGACGATAAATTTTCTGAAACACGCGAAATTTCAAATAATGAAATGGTAAAACTTATGCAACCATGGATTTCCGGTGGCGAAAATGTGTTGGAAAAATATCTGCCAAAAATGTACGAGGTTAAATTTAAAACCGAATCAGATATGAAACCGATTCGCGACCAGATAAAATCGTATGGACGATTCGTCACACACCAAGATGCCCTGCGCCCGTCAATTTCGGCGGGTTTAAAGATGATAGGCATTTTGTCGGTGGTTTTGGCAATTATTATCGCGACTATTGGAATTTGCATTTCGTTTATTGCGCGAAATATCGCCATCCTGCATAAACGTGAATTGGAAATATTAAATCAAATCGGGGCCAGCGATTCGTTCGTCGCACACCAAATGCAAATAATTGTCGCAAAAATCTGCATGGTTGCATGCAGTATCGGATTCATCGCCGCAATTCCAATTATAATTGCAATAATCGGTGTCGCACATTCTGCGCGTGTCGGTTTAATGGCAACAATTGGAATATCGGGCGCCGGTTGGTTGGTGTTATGCTGTGTGCCAATCGCAATTATATTGTTTGCAATATTTATAACAAAACGGACAACTATCAAGATACTGAATCAAGAACAATGAAATTATTCCATCCATCTTTTTGGTTGATTTGTCTGTTTGTGGTTGGGGGCATTGCATTCAAATTAACACGTCCAAATGACTGTGATTTTATATTGCAAAATGACAGTATATTCGTGTTGACTGGGGATTTTCGGCGCATACCATTTGCGATGAAACAAATTGAAAAATACCCAGATGCAGACCTGTATATAATTGGTGCGGGGGTGGAATCACAATATAGAAATACGAATCGCGCAACAATAGAATCTGAATCAAAATCAACATATCAAAATGCGGTGGCAATTCGTAATATTGCGGAAAAATCTGGACTGGACAGAATTGTTTTGATTACAACCGAAGATCACATACGTCGCGCAAAACATCTGGTTCAATCAGAACTGCCATCGGCCACGATTGTTGCATGCCCGGTTGCACTTTCCAATATGCCACCATCGCGCCGATTGGAACGTTGGTTTATTGAATATGTAAAATACATTGCCACAATGATTGGCATCAAAGAAAGCCCGAGTTTTTTATATTAAAATGTCATAAAAGGTAAAAAGAAATGTTTCGTACAATAATTTTCAAAATAATTTTGGCCTTGTATTTCACCGCGTGGTCGCCGTTATTGTTGATTGGTTTAGTATCAAAAAAATTAACCAGCAAATTTATTATAACTGATGCCAAGGGCGTATTATTACTGGCGCGATTGATTTGCGGTATTAAATATAAAATCTTTTATCCACCAACCGAAGAAAACGGTATCCCCGCAACCCCGAACGATAACATCAGATATGATGGCAAGGCGATTATTGCATCAAAACATATGTCTATTCTAGAGGTTGCTATTTTAGTTACCAACATACAAAACCCATTTTTTATTTTAAAACGTGAATTATTGTGGATTCCAATATACGGTTGGGCATTTTGGCGCATGGGAATGCAACCAGTAAACCGTGAACGTGGCGCAACAAACATGAAAAAATTAACCGCAGAAGTCGCAAATAAAATCATGAACGGCCAAACACTTATTATATTTCCCGAAGGGACGCGTGTGAAACCCGGACATCCAATTCCATTGCGTCGTGGTTTGATGTTCTTGGCCCAGACATTAAAGTTGCCAATTATACCGGTTGGAACAGATTCTGGGGTTTATTGGCCAAAACGTGGTCGCATGAAATCGGGAACCGCAACAATGCACTTTGAACCAATAATTGCATCTACATCATCATTAGAAGAAATTGGTGCGGCAATAAATCGCCACAGCGCATAACATTATTTTATATTGCACCACTTATCACGACGGCCGCCGTTATACTTGCGCCCCAGTCCTTCGCGAACAAGGACATTTCCAACATCGCGCCCACGACTGTCAAATACATTGGCATCTATTCGCCCAAGGTATTTATCATCTTTGATATTGGTTAATTCAACCATGCTGCCAATTGGAATTATTTCGCCCAAACGCGTGCGCGCCTGTTGTGCTTTATTTTTTTCATAATCACATTCGCCATTTATTTCGGGGGTATCAACATTGCGCAGGCGTACACGCACCGAAATTTCAATATCACCTTCTAACTTTACCACCCCGGAAAAAGTATCACCATCTATGATATGCCCAACACGTGCCGGCACCGCCATGGCGAAAGATGTGAAAAACAACCAACAAAACGCGACCGTTATACGCTTCATTACGGCAACCTTGGCGACCATGTTGGTTCAACACCGTTTATGCCATCTGGCAATTCAATGTCATATAAATTCTGACCAGTAATATCAACACTGCGAATATGGCTCATACGTTCAATGTCGTCGCTGGCGCGTTCCGTTTCATAATATACCAACCGACGTGAACCCGGTGCCCAAGATGGTGCCTCCATAAACCAACCGCCCGCAAGAATCTTTTCATTTTTACCGTTTTCATCCATTATACCAACATAAAATGTATCATCCGCCATCTTGGTAAATGCGATGAATTGTCCGTCTGGTGACCACGCTGGTGTGGCATAGCGCCCTGCCCCGTATGTGATACGTTCTATTTTACCCGTATCTAAATCCAATATATGAATCTGCTGGCTGCCGCTGCGATCTGAATTAAAGGCAATCTTACGACCATCGGGCGAATATGATGGGCTGGTGTTAATAGAATCACCCTTGGTCAATTGTCTAATTTCATTTGTTTCAATGTTATATTCATATATATGTGTAATACCGTTTTTAACCAACGATAATGCCACACGCGCCCCATCAGGCGAAAACCGTGGCGCAAAATTCATACCACCGAAACTGCCCAATCTGCGTTGTTCACCGGTATCCAAATTCAAAACCCAAACCATTGGATCGTCATCATAATATGACAAGAACACAACCGATTGCATATTTGGTGAAAAATGTGGCGACATAACAAATGTCTTGGAATCCGACAGATAGCGCAAACCATAACCATCTTGGTCCATAATTGCCATCCGCTTTACACGTTTATCCACTGGTCCAGTTTCCGCAATAAACACAATTTGGGTATCAAAATAACCAACCTCGCCGGTCAGACGTTCATAAATCGCATCCGACATAATATGCCCCAAACGGCGAACAGATTTTTTTGATGCGACCAAACTTTGTGCCTCTATCTGTTCTTTACCCGGAATATCCCAAACAAAGAAATCTAATTGATATTTTTTGTCATCGGTCTTGGAAAGTTTTGCCTGAACAAGCACCTGGGTCTTTACCGCGGTCCATAATTTAAAGTCCGGCATAGCATCCAATTTTACATATTCAGGAAACGCGTTATGATTTACGATATGAAAAAGACCAGTACGCTTTAAATTTTCTTCAACAATTTTTCGTATTGTCGCCGCATCAGATGAAGATGCCCCCGACCCCAGTTCTATTTTTTGAACCGCCACCGAAATTGGTTCGGTTGTTCCGGCAACAATATCAACTTTCAATTCCGCACGTGCGCGCGTCACAAATAAACCACATACAATAAACAATGAACAAAGAATTTTTTTAATCATAAAAACACCTTTCCTTTTATCCTTTACGAAATGCATTTTATATTATCGCCAAACAAAGTGCAAGCCAAGATAAAAACAAACGCGTTTTAAACGATAAAAATTTTATATCTGGGGGCACAAAAATTTGCAAAAAAATCACCACAATTTCCGTAACACAAAATACAACACAATCGTAAATACCACAGTAAACACAACGGTCTAGACATTTGTATTGACAAATGTAAATACAATGGTATAGTGGTTTGTAAAGACGGTCGTATTGAACAATGTATAGAGGTTAAAAATGCCAAATGTTATGCAACAACTTTTTGTAATGAACATTGAATCGCTGTTACGTGAATATGCGGCATATCGTGCATTTAATAAATCTGATGCAGTTATAAATATGCGTATTCCGCGTCCTGTTCTGGACCGGTTAAAAGAATTGGCCGCCGCACAACATGTGCCCTATCAATCACTTATATCATCTGTTTTATTTTCTATCGCCCACACAGACGACACCAACCAATAAGCAAAAGGACATCACATGAGCATCTATCCACACGCCAAAGAATTTCGTAATCTTAATGGCGCGCGCCACGATTACCGTTTTCAAAACGAATTATCATTATGGCCAGATATCGTCCCAAACGAGAAATATATTATTCGTGCAAATGAATATTGGATGTTAAATGATTTACTGGATATCGTTCAACCCGCAGATAGAGATTTTTATACCGCACCATTAACATTGGAAATCGCGCTTAGCAAGAACACACCAAAACCATTTGCAAAACAAAATAACGGACAATTACCACAAAACCATACTTATTATAATGACGAAAAATCTGATACCGAATTAACACGTTATGCGGCATGGGCATTGGTTAAAGAAATCGGCAAAAAATCGCCAACAACATTTTTCCAAGAATATTTTCTTAACCCAAAACAACCACTGGAATATATTTCCAGAAAGGCATCTCAAACCGAACGCCTTGTACTGCGCGCACAGTCCAAAGAGTTAACGAAACAATTGAACGGCATCTTTTATTCATTGGGGGCCGGTTCAAGACATTTCGCCGAATTTAATCAGCAAAAAATGAAATGGTTGTTCTATGGCAAAACAAAAAAAGATTTGGTGTCATATTATAAATTGTTACCAAACATCGCAAATCCAAAACCCGACACAATTGCAAACCCGACCAGCGTAAATCTGCAAGATTATATGAATGTGCGATTATTAACCGCATATATTAAGGCGATGAAAAAAATTATTGCCCAGTGGGACGAACATCCAAACCTGCACGATTATCAATACCTAAGCGATATTACATACAACGCGATTAAAAGTTTGTGTATAGATTTTTCTTGCCACGACACCAGCACACTTGGCAACCTTAGTAGACACGGCACCAACACCATTGAACATTGGCAAAGGGTGCGCGAAACGGAATTTGCCAAAAATTACATAAATAAGAAAATCAGATAAAAAATAGGCGCCATTTCGGCGCCTTTATCTTTTTTTAGGCATTACGCCTTGGTAACGGCGAATGCGTCCTTGACACATCCAAGATATGACTGACCCCCAGTTGATGCCACAAATGTCAATATGAGCCCGACACCAAACAACAGGAAGAACCCGACAAACATACCAATACCCTTGTCTTTCAAGTCATCCTTCTTAACTTCGCCACTTTTGATGAATCCCCATGCCCAATCCATCAAAACAAATGCCGCACCCAAGAACGCGAGTATACGCAGTGTTCTAATAACCGGTTCAAGTTCACTTATCAATTTACAAACACCCGTTTGATCTGCTGCAAATGCATTTTGGGCAAACATGGACAACGAAACAGTTGCCATCAAAAAATATCTTGAAATCTTTTTCATAATATATCTCCTTGTCTATATGATTCTATCACAAATTAATACGGGTTTCAAATAAAAAAGCACCGCCAAATTTGGCGATGCCTTTCATAAAGTCAAATATTATTATTTGCCTGAAATTGTGTAAAAACGACGTGTTACCGGAACAAATTCCGCACCACATCCCGAAGAACATTTTTTGCAAGATGTTGTTTCAACGGCAACTGGGGTCAGAATTTTACGATCATTGCGTTCCATACGCCCCGCGTTATCACGTGCAAACAAATCTGCGCAACGTGTATTCTTGTATACAATACGGTTGCTGCCGTCTATGCCACGGATACCTTCGGAATAATGACGTGCATATTCATCCATATAATATACACAATCTTCACCATCTTGGGTATAGCGTACACCGCCCTTGTAGTAATCATAGTATGTGCAACCCGCCAATACTGTCAACGCAAACACAGAAGCCAAAATTTTTTTCATCACGTTATCCTTTTATATGTTTACTCTCTGAACCACTCCCGATTCGTTCTATCATATTTTTGCACAAAAATTTCCCTAGTCAACTATTTTATGTCTTTTTTTCATCGGTATAAAATCGTACAGAATTAACAAAAAATATGCTATAATTATGCAAACAGAGGTATGTGGAGGGGGATTTTTTATGAAATATCAGCAATACGGTCTTGTGAACACAACCGATATGTTTAATGACGCACTGCAACATCGTTACGCCATTGGGGCGTTCAATTTCTATAATATTGAAACCTTATCCGCCGTTTTGGGCGCCGCCCGCCACACACACAGTCCGATTATCCTTGCCGTATCAGAATCTGCCTTGGAATATATGGGGGACGATATACTGATGGCAATAATTGGTGCCGCGCGCATTACCCCAAACGAAAAAGTTGCACTACATTTGGACCATGGCCATTCATTTGACACATGCGCCCACGCCATAGATTTGGGTTTTTCCAGTGTAATGATAGATGCCAGCAATTTACCGTTGGATGATAATATTGCCATATCCGCCCAGGTTGCGAAATACGCACACGAACATGGGGTCACGACCGAGGCCGAACTTGGCACTCTGCGTGGTCACGAAGACGAAAATACTTTTTCCGACCGCGAACTTTACACCAACCCATCAGATGTCGCAGATTTTGTAGAAATTTCCAAGGTTGATTCATTGGCGGTTGCAATTGGGACAAGCCACGGCGCGTATAAAATGAAATCGCCAACCCAAGAATTACGTTTTGATATTTTAACCGAAATTATGAATGCCGTTCCAAAATTTCCGTTGGTTCTGCATGGCGCATCTTCTATTCCGCCACAAATTGTTCAAACAATCAATGAAAATGGCGGGAACATCAAAAATGCACATGGTATTCCAACCGCACAATTGCAACGCGCCGCGACAACAAATATTTGCAAAATAAATGTAGACAGCGATTCCCGTTTGGCCTTTACCGCGGCCATCCGCCAAAGTTTTTCAGACACCCCCGAAAAATTTAATCCACGCGAATATCTTGGACTTGCCATGCAGGCAGTATACGATAACACCATCGATGAAATAACGAATATTATGGGGTCTGCCAACAGGTTGCCATAACAACTATTTTGATTTTTCTATTGCCGGCAATCCGTGCGATGCACGATATCTGTCGATTTGTCCAATTATATCATGTGTTGGTGTCAACAACCAAGCAGACCGTTCTTCAAACGTATTTTGATATAATTCATAATCATCCCGCAATACAACAGAATAGAAATCCCAACCTTGCTTTTGTAACTCTCGATTAATACTTTTGGACGGCGTTTCTATTAAGTAATGTTGTTTCAATAACGGCGACACGGCCTCTATAACCCTAATATCCATCACCGCAGTCAAACCAGCATGCGTACTCTTTTGAATTCCGCGCATAAAATCTTTCATAAGTTTGCCATACAGCCCCATTGAAGATAAATTCCAATTTGCATAATGTCCAAATACCTCATGCTTAATGGTCCCCACTACCTTATCCACACTTCGTTGTTCTGGCGCACATGTTGCCCAGTGTGCAACATTCAATTCTACTTCGCCTGTATGCGCATTACATCTGCCACCAACGCCAATGCTCTGTTTATTCAAAACCGTATTAATAGACACTGGCTTGTCGGCCTTTTCAAACACTTCCGCATTTAATTTTTTTTCTAATATTCGGATAAAGTATTCATGTGCATCAGGGTCGGTTTCATTTATATCAAAATTTTTAATATATTCCGCCAACCTGTCATCTGATGCCAATATTTGAACTATTTTATCATTTACAAATTGAACATAGCTATCTTTGATAGCCTGGGGCACTGCATCCCATAAAACCTTATCTTGTTTATCACCCACGGTAGCAAGTGCATCAAAATATAAATAATACAAGTAAAAATACTTATTCATCAAATTGCTCGTTGCATCATCCAATGCGACATTCAATTCCGCATCTTTGTCCCGAAAAACAGAAATTAGGTCCAAGGCCCCAAACTTGTCTTTCAATGGGTTCAATTCTTGTGCCAATTCCTGAAGATATTTTGCATCTGAATCTGCAATTGCCTCAATCTGTTGACGTATATCATCAAAGTCATAATACATACATGCATCATCTTCAATTGGTTTCCACATTTCTGGATGTGCACGCAATATTTGTTCTAATTCTTTTTTCTTACTTGCGCGTTCAAGATACAATTTTTTTAGTTCTGGATATTTTTCTACCTCTGGAATAATATCCCCATTCTCATCAATCAACATTTCAAGGCCGGCATTATCCATCATCTTGGTAATATCAGCAGCAGAATTGCAAACAAACGCGTACAATTCTTCTGCGTATTGACGCAATTCTTCAAGATTTTTGGCCCCATGCAATGCCATACTTTTTTTCTGGCGACGCACACGAACCTTATCTGCAACACGCTTTAAAAATGTTTTCATTTTTTGACCTCTTTGGGTAAATTATTAACACAAAAAATATTTATTGTCAACAAAAAAACATCTAAAATCACAAAAAAACGGCCACATCACAGCGACCGTTTTTCCTAATAACTAACACTTATCACTAACAACTATTTTGCGCGTTCTACATATTCCAGTGTTTCTGTATTAACGACAATTTTTTCACCCTGTTCAATAAATACAGGAACCTGAACACGCACACCATTATCCAAAATAGCTGGCTTACCGCCACTGCCCGTCGCGGTTTGACCCTTTAATGCCGGTTCTGTTTCCACGATTGTTGCAACAACTGTCTTGGGCAACGTAACCGAAACAGGTTGACCTTCAACATAGTTGGTACGCACATTCATTTCTGGGGCCAAGAATTTAACCTGTTCGCCCAATGAATCCAATGGCATCGTAAATTGTTCATAATCATTAAGGTTCATGAAATATGCGTCTGTTCCGTCAGAATATAAATATTGGCATTCCACATCTTCAACCATCAATTTTTCAACTTTATCTTCGGCGCGCCAACGATCACCACCCTTGTTTCCAGAATCAATATCGCGCAGGTCGGCCTGAACGAACGCACCGCCCTTGCCCGGTTTTACCTTGGTAATAGAAGTAACTGTATAGCGACGACCGTTATGGGAAATAACCCAACCGACACGCATATCATTTGCTGTAACTGATGCCATGTTTTATCCTTTTGATTGTTTTTAACACGCACAGGGTATAAAAAACTTCGGCCAAACGCAAGTTTTTTTGCATAAAAAATGCGCCTACACGGCGCACTTATTATTTTTTCTAGAACCGGTACATAAACCCAAGTTTAACAATTGGATAGAATTTGATTTTATCAATTTCTTTTTGTGCATCCGCCAATTCTTGTTGTTTTGCGGTTTCTAATGCAGCCTCTAACGCTGGGGTATTCACACTGACCCACGATGAACCATCCCATTGTTTCAACCCATCAATCGGAACATCCAAATCTAATTCTGCCTTTTTACTAGTAAACACAACACCGGCATCCATATATATCTTAATACCCCAGAACAAACCTAAATCAAAACCTGTTCCGGCATATGGTCCCGAATATTTCCAGTCAATTTTTGCCTTGCCCTGCATTGCGCCGACATATTTATATTGATTTCCCCCCAATTCAAATTCATATTCACCCCCCGGTAATGCGGTGCTGGTTACCAAAGAATTTGCCTGCAAATCACCCTTATAATAACCACCGGTTAAACGCCATCCCCCAAGGAACCATGTATTTCCAAATGGATAAATATCTATCATCGCCGCGACATGTTTCGCCTTAATCGTTGGTGCCGTAATTTTCAATTCATCACCGATTTCAATACCGTCATCATCAACATATTTTTCAACCAACGAATTTACTTGTGACTTTATTGGTGATGTTGATGCGAAATCAAAACGCAGCCCCAAACGTTTCCACCAAAAAGAATCAAAATTTTTGTTTGCGTATCCAACAAAACCATTTAATCCCGATGTGGCCGACAACCCCACCCCCATTTGTATTCCTGTGGGAAAAGAATTAGAACCTTCTGCAAGACCAGATGTTGCCAGTAATGTACCTGTGAAACAGACCACAACAGTTTTTAAAAATTTGGACATTTTTTCTTCCTTTCTTTGTCATGTGGTAAAATGCGAATATATTCGCTAATTTAAATTTAATTAAAAACAGGAAAAATATCAACATAAAAACAATTTTATGTTTTAAATATGCGCTTTTTATGATACAATTCTATATTATGAAGGCGAAAGTTTTATTTTTATCATCCATGATTTGCATTTGTGGAATAATGGGCGCGCGCGCATCTGACTGCGTTGATGACGATTGCGATTTTGATGATGAATTATATCTTGTTGAAGAAATATCACCTGCATGTTCAGATTGTGAATCAGATATTCCAACCATTGAATCACACAATTTGGTTGATACAATTGTTGCCATCGCAGGCAAGCAAGATGATAAAACCGAAATAAATCAAACATCAATTGACTTTAATGACGGATGCCCATTTGAAACAGAAATGGAATGTGACATTTGGCGCAGCAAACCTATTATGCGTGAAACCGTTGCACCACGCAGTCCGAGAATCCGCAATGATAAAATGTTTGATTTTCTGTCTGAAATAAATTGCACCGGAAATATAGACGCAAATTCTATTGCGGCGGCACCACTGATTGAACGTTATAAAATGTTGATGCGGGCAACAAACGCATGTTGCACCGATGGTATGGTGTATCAACTGCGCCGTGCGGGTGCATCTGATGGTTTGATATACAAATATATGTCGGACGATGCGAATTTTTATAATATTGGGAATCGTTGTTTGATGACAACCGATGCCGAATTGGACGAACAATTTCCCGAAACCATAACTGCAACGGTTATATCTGATGTGCGTGATGGATGCCTGTGTCGTCGTCGTGAATGGTTCCGCAATATGCTGGCACCATTTGTTGATGCATGGAACGCATCACCCGAATTTGCATCATCACCGTTCCTGTGGTCATATACCGATGGTCTGAAGCGTTTAATCACCGTTTCAATAAATGATGATGTCCGCAAGGTTTTGGATAGATTGGAAACCTGTCCGTAACAAAAGATACAACAAACAAAACAAACGGTTGCATTTCTGCAACCGTTTTTACTAACCACTTACACTAACCACTAACAGCTTACATACGCATTGGCATCAAAATGAACAACGCGTCTGTATCTTTGTTGGTTGATTGAATAATTGTTGGCGATAATGGATCCTGCATTTCCATCTGGAATTTTTCACCTTCTACCTGACCGGCAACATCCATCAAGAACTTTACATTAAATGTAACCGTAAATGATGCATCACCATTATATTCAATATCTAACTCTTGGGTCGCGGTTCCGGCATCTTGGCTGGATGCATTAACAACCAATTTGTTCATAGAAAACGTCAACTGAACAGATTTTGTCTTGTCAATACTGGCAACCGAAACCAAATCAACCGCGCTTAAGAATTGCTTTCTGTCCATAATTGCAATCTTGTCATTACCCTTTGGAATAACAACGCGATAGTTTGGATATTGCGCATCAACCAATTTGCTGGTCAACATTGCGGCACCAATTGTAAAGCGCGCCTTGGTATCCGACAATTCAATGTTAACATCATCAACCGTTGCGTCTTCCAACAATTTGGACAATTCACCAATCACACGACGTGGCAAAATCACAGATGGCATTTCCGCACTGCCTGCTGGGGCATCCATCGCACACAGTGCCATACGTTGTGCATCCGTTGCAACCGCCGTCAATTTATTTGAACCAGAATCATTTGCAATATGGAAATAAATTCCGCCCAAATGATAACGAACATCATCCGTTGGAATTGCAAACTTTGTCTGGTTAATCAGGTGCGCCAAATCACCCGTTGTCATTTGAAACTTTGTGGTTAAATTACTGCCCGCCATGGCCGGAAAATTTTCCGCCGGCAATGTTGGCAAATGAAATACGGCGCGGTTACTGGAAACAACCAACGAATCACCAGATTGTTTAAACGATATTTCTGCATCGTCTGGCAATTTACGCACGATGTCATACAACATTTGCACCGGAACAGTTATTTTACCCCCAAGCGTGACATCCGCGGCAACATGTTCAACCAATTCCAAATCCACATTTGTCGCAGAAAGAACCAAATCATCGGCAACTTCCAATTTAACATTCATCAAAATTGGCAACGTTGCGCGCTTTTCAACGATGGACTGCATATGCCCAAGTGCCCGGATTAAAACCTGACGAAATACCGAAAATTCCATTTTATGCTCCTGTTTATTTATGTCGGTTCCTACATTCTTAAGGTCAATTTTACCAAAAAATGCCGATTCGGTGCAAGAGTAAAAGAATATAATTTATTATTTATTTGAAACAACCGCAGAATCGGGTTTTATGACCCCATTGGCCAAATCTAAAACCGATTCATCAAGCCATTCGGGATCACCACGCCGTGGGGGTGCGCCCTTTTTCAACGCGGTTTTACAAGGATGCTCGTCCGCCAACCAGTTTTCTAATAAATCCCCCGCCAATAATCCGACGCCTGCACCTGCGACCAACCCAAGCCCCCCTGTAAACGGCGCAAGTAACAATCCCAACCCCGTTGCAGACAATGCTTTACCGGCGACGGCGGCACCACTGATTTTAATATCAGGTTCGGCCAAATTTCCACTTATTGTGATTGTGTTAACAACGTTCCCTGTAATAGATAACTTTAACCCACGTACTGGTATAGTTGTCAAAGACATACTCATCTTTTCGCGTCCCAAATCTAAACTGCCGTCCAGCATGACATTTATTGCATTTGTTTCCACCGCAACACCATTTTGCGTTTCAATCAGCCCATTACGCAATTTTAGATTTGTCGCCAAACAATGAATTTTCATTTGGTCGTACTTTTTCTTGGACGCAAACATGTCATGAATATTGTGTCGCAAACTGGTCAGGAAATCTGTCCCATACATATATGCCACCAAATCAGAATGTGCATATCCGCCCGCCGCAGAATATACACGCACAGGGCCATTTATCGTATGCATAACTTCGGACATATTGGTCCCAGATGCCCGAACATACATTTCAAAATCAACTGGCAATTCTGATATAAAATCATTTGTGTTTATTTGTTCCAATAATGTTCCCATAACAATGCCACGCCCAACACCGCCCATTTCCAGATTAATACGGCCATCGGCATCTATGTCGCCATTTATCGCCGCGTTAACATTTCCATCGGCAAACACAACATTTGCATCTATGCGCAATACTGCATCACGAACACTGGCATTAACCTTCATCTTATTCAACGATAATTTGCGATAGACAATCATTTGGCCAATATCAACATTTACAACCGCATTTGTTTCATGCAAATATTTTCCATACAGTGGCATATCTTTGAATACATTTGGTTTGTATTTTCCAAAATGTGGTGTACTGCCATATATTTCGGGGAATAATTCCATCAAATTTATTTTCTTGGAACTGATATTCGCGGTCATATTAAGACGTTTTTTTGACCAATCCAACATACCCGAAAAATTAATATCACTGCCACGAACGGCAATAGAAGATTTGTGTATCGTTACCTTGCTGTGTCCCAACCCACCAGATATATTAACCTTGATTTCTGGCATTTTTGGTAATTCAAGATTCAACATCTCGCCAATTGGACGCACATCAGGAATATCACCTTTGATAATAAAATCAATTGGTATCTTACTGGTCCCTTCTAATGCAATATTTGCAATCAGGGTATCCCCTTCGGATGAAAAAGCAAACTTTACCGGATACACTTTTCGTTCTGAATTGTATTTATCAAACGACAGTATAAATGGAATAACATTGTTTTTTAATTTTATCCAACCCCTGTATTCACGATTTTTATCAAAGTTCCCTGCTCTGATATTTACACGTGGCAAAATGTATTTTTCACCATCAACATTTGCTTCAAAATTAACAATATCTATACCACCCAGTCCAGGATCCATAAATGGATATTCTGGTTTTTCAACATCGCCCTGTTCCGCAGATTCCGCCGTATTGGCATTTTTATCATTTTCCGCATTTATATTATCGTTCCAAAACAACTTACTATTTTTTATGCGAACATGTTGAATTGTTGGTCTGTTTCTAAATAACGATAATAAATTCAATCTTACTTCCAGTGTATCGGCCTCAAACAAATTCTTGTGCTTTTCCCCAGGCGCATTTGGAACCGTAATTTTGTTAATAACCACATGTGGACGCAATGATAGTTTCCACGAAACATCACCCGCAATTTCAACCGGCAACCCCGTAGAACTGCGCAGTATCCCAAGTATATTTTCACGTAAACTATTTGTATCTATTTTGGATAACGCAACAACAACCGCAACAACAAACACCGCAAAGAACAAAAAGACCGCGCGGGCAATAATCAAAAATTTTGTTCTGCGTGTCATACGTCTCATGTTTTTATCCTTTTATGGCAATTGTAATTCCAACAAATGCATCACTGGTTTCATAAATTCTGGTACTGGCGCGCGGAAAGTCACAATTTTCCCAGTTGACGGATGTTGAATTGTAATCTTGTATGCGAACAAAAACAAATTATTTGTTGCCAACACAGATTGCAACCCTGGATCCATTTCTTTGTTGCGACCGTATAAATCATCACCAACTATTGGCGCCCCAAGACAGAATGCACTATGCATACGTAATTGGTGTGTCCGCCCAGTTTTCGGCATAAACAAAACCCATGTTAACATTCCCGATGCACGCGACAGCACACGATATTCTGTAATTGCATGATGCGGTCGTGCACCTGTTCCATTTTCACGTGTCGGTGTATCAAATACGCGACCCTTTAACAAATAATTATCTATTGTGCCATGCGATTCGGCAACATCACCATTTAATAATGCCAGATATTCTTTGCGTGCGGTTTTATTTTGAAATGCATGCGATAAAACCTGAGCCGCATGTTGATTTTTTGCAACCACCAACAGACCACTGGTTTCCATATCTAGCCGATGAACCAATGATATTTTGGCATACGGGAACAATGCCGCCGCCATTTTATCAATAGATTTACGAATACCTGTTCCACCTTGAACCGCAATTCCCGCAGGTTTATTAAACACAACAATATCATCATCACTGTGAACTATGGTCTGACGTAATTTTTCCAAATCAGACAGCGAAAATTTTTCACCCGATTCGTCTTTTTTAGGCGCGACCAAATAACTGCTGATTGTTGGCGGGATACGAACGGCATCGCCTTCGTGTAATATTTCCATCCCCTTGCATCGCGCGGAATTAACACGCACCTGGCCACCACGACACAGACGATAAAATTCACGCTGGGGCATGGACGGGAAATGCCGCAAGAACCACCTTAGCAGTCGTGTTCCATCCTCAACCGGCGAAACAATAATTGTATCCGCCATGGACTATTCGCCGTATGTTATTTTTACAACATTCTTGCCGTTGCCCAAATTGCACATACCCGTTGCGCCACTTTGTCTACCATCGGAATTCATATAACCGACCGAATCGGCCCATGCCTTGGTTGCGAAATATTCGCAATCTGCATCCGCCAGCCCAGTAACTGACACAACAAATTGACGTGGATTCGCCGGATCAACAGATAATTCATATGTACCACCATATGGGTTCTTGGATGACATTCCCATCACGCTAAATATTGTTGAACTGTTGATATTTGAGAAATCGTCATATTCGCCCAATAACTGACGCACGCCCATTACAATTTGTATTACCTCTTCATTCACCGTGTTGCGTTTTTGCGTACGCATTGCACTTGAAATTAAAAGTATCGCACCACCCGTGATGACGCCCATAATGGCAAGCACCCCAAGCATTTCTATCATTGAACGACCAGATTCATGTTTCATTTTTTATTCCTTTATTTGCTATTTTAATACTTTTATTCTATCATAAACACTATGAATATTCAATTCAACGATTTAATTGTTAATGCCCCAAGTTCGCCTGGGGTATATCGTATGTATGGTGCAGATGGCACCCTGTTATACGTGGGCAAGGCAAAAAATCTTGCAAATCGGCTGAATCAGTACGTGGATGTGTCTAAATTGGAACTGCATAAACAGGTTATGCGGTCACTGGTTACGCGGGTTGAATGGGAAATTACCCCCACAGAATCAGATGCGTTAATTTTGGAAGAAAAACTGATTAAAACCGAAAAGCCGAAATATAACATCATGCTGACCGATGGCAAAATGTATCCGATGCTGGCATTAACAAATCATAAATTTCCGCGATTATTAAAATTCCGTGGCAAAATATCGCAAAAACGTGATGTGTATGGTCCATACCCATCGGTTCAGGCATTAAATGAAACCATAAAAATGATTCAGAAAGTTTGCCGCATTCGTACATGCACCGATACATTTATGAATAATCGGGTGCGCCCATGCTTGCTGTATCAAATTGGACGATGCAGTGCACCATGCACAATGAAAGTTTCCGACTATGATGAAAATGTAAAACTTGCACGCAGAATTTTAACTGGCGATAGCGAGCCAATTATAAACGAATTGTCGGAACAGATGAAAAAATTATCTGATAATATGGATTATGAAAACGCGGGAATTATTCGTGATAAAATTGTGGCATTAACAAAAACATCTATTCGCGGTATACGAACAAATCCGCCGTATAGAGCAAAATCTTATGACAATACTAATTGGAATGAAACTGTATCCGAAATGGAAAAATGGATTGGCAAAAAAATAAATTATGTTGGTGTTTTTGATAATTCGCATTTGTTCGGCACAAACCCAGTTGGTGCAATGATTGCATTTGGTCATGATGGTTTTATAAAAAGCGGATATCGCCATTTTAAATTACGCGACCGCGCACGCGCCGGAAATGATATTGCGATGATGCAAGAATTTGTATCACGTGCCATAGAAAACAATCCAAACATAGATTTAATAATTGTTGATGGTGGTCGTGCGCAATGGAATATCGCACATGAAACCGCACCAAACATTGCCGTCATTGGTGTTACCAAGGGCGAAGTTCGCAATGGTGATGAACACTTTATTATGCCAGACGGTTCCGAATATCGCACCATGCCAAAAGATTCAAAATTATTTTTATTACTGCGCCATGTTCGTGACGAAGCACACAGGTTTGTTATCACATACCATCGCACAACGCGTGCAAAATCTATGACTGGATCATGTCTTGATGAAATAGATGGTATTGGTGCAACACGCAAAAAATTGCTGTTAAATCATTTTGGTTCGGTTCGCGCAATTATGGATGCAGATATAAATGCGTTGATTCGCGTTCCAGGCCTTGGGAAATCGGTCGCACAAAAAATATATAACCATTTTCACTAGTAATGTGCTATAATTTCCAAATAAGTAATAACCAAGGAGAAAAAGGACATGAAATTTTTTGTGAATTTTCTTTCATCATTTCGTATTTTTGCGTCTTTTGCGATTGTTGGAACGATGATGTGCGATATGTATTTAACAACATTGATTCTATTTTTGCTGGCGGCGATAAGCGATTTCTTTGATGGATACCTTGCACGCAAATATAATGCATGCACAAATTTGGGTTCGGTTTTGGACAGCATTGCCGATAAATTTTTGATTATTAATACATATATTATGATGTGCATCATGATGCAAAGATGGTTTATAATTATTCCCATTATTCTGATGATTGCCCGCGAATTATATATTAGTGGTCTGCGTGAATTTATGGGGACACAGAAAATGACATTGGCGCATCCAAAATCACGCTTTGCCCCTGGCAAGATTAAGGCAGCCATGCAAATGATTAGCATTATCGCATTTTTGGGTTGTTTATGGATAAGTGTATCACTTGGCACAATAACAAATTTGAACCTGTTTGTTTACACTCTATCTATTTTGTTTAATATTGGTATATTTTCATTGTGGTTTGCATTGGCGACAAGTATATGGTCGGCGGCGCAATACACAATGGATTTCGCCCAACAATTAAAGAAAATAAAATAATAAATTAAAATGCCCGACAAATTGTCGGGCGTTTTTTCACACATACCTTTTAAAACCAACCTTTCTTGGCGCTTTTGGTTTCGGCAAATTCACCAAGTATCTTTTTCTGTTTTTCGGTCAATTTCGTTGGGATAATAATTCCAATATCTATATACAAATCGCCAAACGATGAACCGCGCCCTGTTGGCATACCATGCCCACGAACACGCAGTTTTTCACCAACCTGTGTTCCGCTTGGAACCTTGACCGATAATTTTTTATCATCAATTGTTTCTATTTCTATATCACCCCCAAGCGCAAGCGTCGTAAACGGTAAATCAACATGCATAATTAAATTGGGACCGTTACGATGGAATTTTTCATCAGGCCGCACACGCACATCCAAATAGAAATCGCCCGCCGGACCACCATTTGCACCCGCTTCGCCCTGTCCCCCAAGGCGCAACCGCGCACCATCTTCTATCCCCGCAGGAATCTTGACATCAATGGTTCTATTCTTATGTATAACCCCACTGCCATCGCAATCTGAACATTTTTTATCTATCTTGTGCCCTAACCCATTGCATTCGGGACATGGTGTTTGCATTGCGAAAAATCCACGTTGAACATTGACATATCCCGTTCCATGACAGCGCGCGCAGGTTGGGGCCGGTTTACCATCCGCCGTTCCATACCCATTGCATTTTTCACATTTGACATTACTGGAAAATTTAACTGTATGCGTTTTGCCAAAATACGCGTCGCGCAGTGATATTACAACCTCGTCCAATAAATCGCGTCCGCGTTGTTGCGCGGTGGCACCACGTGCACCACCACCATCAAACCCACCAAAACCGAAACCACGCATCGCTTCGCGCAGGATATCTTCCATTCCGGCGCCACCACCCATATCAAAATGGAACGCCCCATTTCCGAACGGATTTCCGCCCATACCCGCCGATGCACCATTGCCACCGGCAAATGCCGCATCACCATATCGGTCATACGCCGCACGCTTTTGCGGGTCTTTTAATATATCAAATGCGTTGTTAACTTCTTTGAATTTTTCTTCGGCTGTTTTGTCCCCGGGATTTTTATCAGGATGATATTTCATCACCAATTTATGATACGCCTTTTTAATATCAGTATCTGACGCATCGCGCGCCACCCCTAAAACTTCGTATGGATTTTTGTTCATCTTTAATATTCCCTAGGTATTACTGCAGTAATATATAATTACAATTTAAATAAAATCAAGGCCACAGGAATCTTATTATTTTTTCGTTCCACTTTATGTTTGGACTTGCACAAAACGAAATAATGTTCTAATAATATACCGTTATGGTTGAAAAAAATACACATTCTTATGATGCATCTGATATTCAGGTTCTAGAGGGCTTGGAACCGGTCCGTCTACGTCCAGGTATGTATATTGGTGGTACCGATGAAAAGGCGTGGCATCACCTGCCTGTTGAAATTATGGATAACTCTATTGACGAAGCTGTTGCCGGTTTTGCCAAGAAAATAACTGTTCGCCTAATAGATTCAAAAACCATTGAAATTACCGACGATGGTCGTGGTATTCCGGTTGACGAACATCCAAAGTATCCCGGAAAATCCGCATTAGAGGTTATTCTTACAACCCTGCATTCTGGGGGAAAATTTAATAACAATGTGTATAAAACCAGTGGTGGTCTGCATGGGGTCGGCAGTGCGGTTGTTAATGCACTGTCATCAAATATGGATGTAACCATTACCCGCGACGGATACGAATGGCACCAAACATTTTCACGCGGTCGTCCAACATCTAAAATGGAACGTGGCGCGGCATCTAAATTACATGGAACATCTATCCGTTTCACATTGGATGATGAAATATTCGGCGCATCCGCGGTATTTAAACCAATCAAAATTTATCGTATGGCGCGTGCCAAGGCATTTCTGTCGCGTGGCGTAAAAATAGATTGGCATTGCACACCCGAATTACTAACCGCCGACATGGAAATTCCGACCGACACCACATTTTATTATCCGAACGGTGTCGCAGATTTCTTGGACGAAAAGACCAAGGATAAACCACGCATCTTGCCACGTCTGTTTTCGGGTTCTGTTGATTTTCCTGATGACAGTGGTCGCGTTGAATGGGCGTTAACATTTTTAACCGATGAAAATGGTGCGGCATCTGACGATGGGTTCTTTGCATCATACTGCAATACAATCGCAACGATTGACGGTGGAACACATGAAAGTGGGTTTAAATCGGCAATTACCCGCGGAATTAAAGCATACGGTGAAAAGGTTAATAACAAAGCCGCCGCAAATATAATCGGCGATGATGTGTTTGATTCGGTTGCTGCAATTGTGTCGGTGTTCTATAAAACGCCACAGTTCTTGGGACAAACCAAGGAAAAACTGTCAAACCCAGAAATCGCAAAGTATACAGAAAATGCTTTGCGTGACCCATGGGAAATGTTTTTGGCATCTGATCCAAAAACGGCGAACGCATTGCTGGAATTTGTAATCAACCTGGCCAATGCGCGTATCCGCGTTAAACAGGTCAAAGAGGTTGCACGCAAAACCCCAACGAAACGTATTCGTATGCCGGCGAAATTGGCGGACTGTTCAAAACACGGTATCGCGGGCACCGAATTATTTATCGTAGAAGGTGAATCCGCGGGCGGAACTGCGAAACAGGCACGCGACCGCGCAACCCAGGCGATTATGCCGCTGCGTGGCAAGGTATTAAATGTTGTATCAAATTCTGACGAACGATTCGGCAATAATCGCGAATTAAATGATTTAATAGATATTATTGGCGCGGGAACTGCAAAAGATTGGGATGACAACAAATTAAGATACGAAAAAATTATTATTATGACCGATGCCGATGTTGACGGCAGCCATATCGCATCATTGCTGATGGCATTTTTCTACCAATTCATGCCCCAATTGATTTATGGTGGCCACCTATATCTGTCATGTCCACCACTGTATAAATTGACATCCGGCACCGAATCGGTATATGTGGACAGTGACGAAGAACTGGATGCGCTGACCAACGGCAAATACAAGAATAAAAAGGTTGAAATATCACGATTCAAAGGGCTTGGCGAAATGATGCCAAATCAATTAAAAGAAACGACAATGTCACCGAAAACCCGCCGTTTGATTCGTGTTGACCTGCCCCCACGCACCGACGAAGGCGCCGAAGACACTGAAAAAACTCGTACAATTGTTTCAGAATTAATGGGTAAAAAGCCAGAATTCCGTTTCCGGTTTATAACCGAACACGCCCAATTTGTAAAAGATTTATTTGTGTAATCGTTGACTTTTCCGAAAAATGCTTTATATTTTACCGGCGTTGTAATCCGAGGTGGTGCTATGACAAAAGAAAATGACTCTTTTAAAAATACATATGTAATAGATATGGCAAAATTATTAAAGCAGCCATTTAAGTTTATGCCAAATGGGGCAATATTGCCAATTGAAACCAAGAATGGAGAACACGTCACAGACGAAGTTCCAAAACTTTTTTCTGAACGCTTGGTAAAAAAGATGATTAACGAATACCCAGATTTATCTGACAGTATCGGCACAGTAACCGCCCGCACAATCATTGAATATTTGGATGTTAACGGTAAACCGATTTTAACGCTTTACCCAACAAATGACACCGAACTGCACACTAATGATTGGACACATATTGATGGTCGTGTTCTGCCAGAAATTCAAACCCTCATTCAACAAAGACAAAATCTTATAAACAAACATAAAGAAAGTCATCAAAAATAAAAAGATTCCGATTTTATCGGAATTTTTTTTATTTATATTCTTCAACCAATTGTGCAATTTGTGCGGACATAACCAAATCATTTTCTTTTAATTTTTCAATGCGTTCTATTGCATACATAACTGTTGCATGATCACGTCCACCAACATACGCACCGATTTCACACAAAGACATTCCTGTCACAGTTTTCAATACCACCATCATCATCTGGCGCGCCAACACCAACGCACGCGCACGACCATTTCCACAAATCGCATCGTATGACACACCCAATTTTTCACACATAGAACGAACCATCGCAACTGGTGATTTTGATTTCTTTAATGTATCCGCCAATAATTTTTCAACAATATTTTCCGTAACCGCACCATCCATCAATTCCATGTATGTATGAATTTTATTAACCACACCAGATATTACATGACCATCCGAACTGATACGGCCTGCGATTGTATCCGCAATTTTTACATCCACACCTGCGTTAATCAACATTGCACGACGAACCGCACGTGATGGTGCCGCAACATCAACCACCAACCCAGATGCGAACAATGATTGCAATCTGTGTTCAATACCTGATAAATTACCCGGTGCAGTATTTGCCGTCAGAACAATATTTTTTCCTGCATCACGCAATTCCATAATCAGTTGTGCAAATTCTTCACATGTCGCACGTTTCCCGGCAAGGCATTGAACATCATCCAATATAAATGTATCACAGTTACGGCAGTAATCTTTAAACGCAAAAATTGTTTTATCATGTAACGCACGCGCAAATTCTGCAACAAACTGCGCACCCGACATCATCACAACACGACCATCAAACGCAGAATTTATGCAACCCGCCAACATCGTTTTTCCACAACCCGCCGGTCCATAAATAAACAGTGGCGAAAATGTTGCGGTACCTTTTGCCATCTTTTTACATGCCGACACAACAAACGCATTTTCTTCGGATACAATAAATGAATCAAAATCGCCGGTTCCTTTATCTTCGGTAACCGGCGCAGAATATGTTTGGGTGTTATTGTCATTTGCGGTTTTACGAATTACGTTTGCACATGATACGATGCGTATTTTTACCGACAACCCATATTCACCCGCAACCGCATTCAAAACATTTGAATATGTTGCGCCAACAAAATCCGCCGTAAATTGATTTGGAACATTTATTATCAAAGAACTGTCTGAAATACGAAATTCAAGTGGTGCAATCCATGCAGAAAAACCGGCCGCATCTATCTTAGTGGATAATTCGCTTTTGATTACGTCCACCGAAACAACCTGTTTTTTTTCAAATGTCGCCTGCATGACGTTTCCCCTTCCTTGTTGCAAAAGAGTTTCCTGCCGGTACAAGTGTGCAAAAGCCACCTGCATAGAAATACCAAATCATACCGAACTAAATTTTCCGATAATATTTAGTATCCCTTTATGTTTCCTACTTTCACTCTCTCACATATATTGTTAAAACCTAAATCTACCTATCCTTCCAATCAGAACTTGATAACCTTCCTGACTACGTGAAAACAATTTATAAAATTCATTTTCATTTGCAACAAAATGTTAATGATTTTTTTCAAATTTATTTTTTGACACCGATTCGGATTTTTCCCAGTTTTCTGCCGTTTGTATATACATTGTATATACATATTTTTTCCTAAACACGAACATATCCCGAATCAGTTTTTCTTATTAAACCCTGCAATTCTAATATGACCAATTCGCGTTTAATTTCCATAATATTTTTTCCGACAACATCTGCCAATACAGATTCAGACAACGGTATCGTTCCTAATTTATCCAAAACCGTATTTTCTGATTCGGATTTTTTTGGTCCATCGGTCACTATTTTATCATCATCAAAGAAATCTTTTACCCCTTGGCATAAAATTGCCGCACCAGACCGAATCAGTGAATTTGGTCCTGCGCCGCGGGAATCAGCCGGATGTGATGGTATTGCGTATATTTGTCGGCCGTATGAAATTGCAAAATTCGCGGTTTTCATACTGCCTGATTTTAAATCCGCCTCGGATAATATCAATTTCTCACCAATTCCGGCGATAATACGATTACGTTGAACAAAATTTGTTCCATTTGGCACAAATCCAACGGGCATATCACTTATTGCCACGCCACGTTCCAATATCTCGTAATACAACGATTCGTTTTCCGGCGGCCATATATAATCAACACCGCCCGCCAAGACCGCAATTGTGTTCGTATTTCCATTCGCACGCAACGCACCCATATGCGCGGCATAATCTGTTCCAATCGCCATACCAGATACCACCGATATATTATGTTCCGCAAAACACTGGGCAATATCCGCAACAAATTCCATACCCGCCGCCGTTGCATGCCGCGTTCCAACAATTGCAACCGATTCGCACGCCAATGTCGCAATATTTCCGCGTGCGGTTAAAACAGGTGGATGATTTTTCACATCACGCAAATTTTTTGGATAGCGTTCATCGTCATCAAATATAAATTGTATATTTAATTTGGTCGCCGTATCTATTTCACGCATCACCGCATCACGCAAATCGTTATCTGGGGACAAAGATTCCAATACCGCATGAACATTACCAAATTTCTGCAGTAATTTATTATACGACACTGGGCCAATCCCAGGCGAACGCAAAACTAATAAATGTTCAAATAAATCTTTCATAATTATCACTATATTATTATATCCAGAATTTTGGCAAGAAAAAACACGCACAATGGTGGGTGCTTTTTTCAAACACCTGATTACATCTATTATATACTCAACAGTGCATCATAATTGTACTGTGTACATTCGTCCGGCATATCCGCTGGATTCTTGAATTTATCACACTGTTCCTTTAGTTTTTTCAAATCGTTCATAATACTGGTAAGGCGCGAATCGTTGTTCTTTTTCAGAACCAACATCTGTGAACGCAACAATTCCGTATTTTGCAATGCTTTTTGCCCTTCTACCTTGCCACCAATAAGTCTGTTTCCAAACAATTCCATTGAACCAACACCGACGGCTGCACCACCAACTGCGCCACCAACTGTTGCCCATGTACGATTTTTCTTCTTGGCATCCAATATGCGTTGTTCCAACATACTTTCATCAACCCATGAACCGCAATTCACAACTGTGCCCCATTGGAAATAACGACTGGCTATATCAGACAAATTGATACGCGAATCTGTACTTCTTATATCAACCTTAGCAAAACATACATTGTTTTCTGGGTTTTCTGTATCTTCTTGCATGGTTGCATAATTGTTAGTGTTGCTGTAACGTGAGGCCCAAACAAATGTATTACCGACACCAATATTATTATTCAGACATGCTGCGCGTTCTGCTTCACGTGAATCTTTCTTGTCTTCTTCTGCCGCTGGTTTAAACGGGGGAACATTTGAAACATCCTGAATACTTGGCGAACGATCCTGCGTTGTGCTGATTGATACATCTGGTGTAGTTAACTGATTTTTAGACATGATATTCGCCGCCCTATCGCGTGCTGGTGCTGGTGCGAACCGATTGCTGTTTGCCATTCCCAATGCACCCACACGTGGGTCACGCGGTGCAGCACCTGCAACAACAGGTAAACATACCAAAAACAAAGCGATAAAATTCTTAATCATAAGAAACTCCCTCTTGCTATATCGGGTATATTATATCATAAAAAGCACCGCAAATAAAGAATAAAACTAAAAGATTTCTATTTTTTCCACTTCCATGTTAGTTTCGATTCGGTACCACCAATAAGACGACCAATATTTTCCATATGACGCACCAAGCATAGCAAACAACTTGCAAAAATTGCGATACCAACCGTTCCACCGATGGCAAACCCTAATACAGATGCAACCAAAAATACCGTCAATCCACCAAGCGATGAATATCCAAACGAAAAGACGACAACCAACCATGCGACCCCACAAATTAAAAACATCAATGGATCAAGTGCAAGCAACATACCAAACAGACACGACACACCTTTGCCCCCATGGAAACCCAACCAAATTGAAAAGCAATGTCCAAACACGGCGGCAAAACCACACCCCGCCGCCAATGCATCACCGCCCAAC
>JAEEGK010003937.1_pt1 | contig 36669 bp, 31 predicted proteins | sample 8958771 | NCBI WGS metagenome assembly JAEEGK01 (sample SAMN16246547, study PRJNA631951) | gut metagenome | biome: gut microbiome; feature: rumen; material: SC-attached | host: Bos | place: Iran: Karaj | collected 2018-10 | reverse complement strand
AGGATGCTGAAGTTATCTCCGACCTTGTAGGCCACCAGCAGCTCCGCCAGCTTCGCGAGGTCGACCCCTTTGGACTTCAGGGACGAGATCTCCCTGTCGAGCCCGTACTTCTTGAAGAAGGCCTCCGACAGGAGGACGTTCCCGATGGCAACTGATTTATTGTCGTTAGGCTTGACACGCCACGTTCCCGTGGCTTTTTTACTGGACATAAAAACGTCAAGGGAACGCCCCTTTTAATCCATTGTCCAGACCGCTCCAGAGACGGTGTCTTTCTCAATCTCGCATGTCAAACTCAGGTTTCTTCTATTCCGAGCGACCGTCGCTTTTAAATAAAGCACATCCATCCGCACCTTGTGGAACGATTAGTTCTGCGAACGGAAATGTGCCTTCGGGTGAATCCGTAAAGGTGATCAAATGAGCGAAGAGACTCAGGAAACACGCCCGGTCAACGGGAAAAGCATGTACAGCTATATCGCAAAGGCTTGGGACGTTCCCTCGAAATCCTACGTGAAGGAGCTCAACTACGAGCGCCGCATCATGTGGAGGAGAGAGGAGAACTTCCTCCGCATCGAGAAGCCCACCCGCCTCGACAGAGCCAGGGCTCTCGGATACAAGGCCAAGCAGGGATACGTCATCGTCAGGGCGAGGGTCAGGAAGGGAAGCTTCCAGAAGAGGGCCATCGTCACCGGAAGGAGAGCCAAGAGGAAGGGAATCAACCAGATTACCGTCGGAAAGAGCCTCCAGAGGATGGCTGAGGAGAGGACTGCGAAGAGATACCCCAACCTTGAGGTCCTTAACTCCTACTGGGTAGGAGCCGACGGACAGCAGGAGTGGTACGAGGTCATCCTCGTCGATCCCGCGCACCCTGTCATCAAATCTGACAAGAAGATCAACTGGATTTGCGACAGCGAGCACAAGAACCGTGTGTACCGCGGAAAGACCTCTGCCGGACAGAAGGGCCGCGGAATGAGGCACACCGGAAAGGGTGCTGAGAAGGCCAGGCCTTCAGTCAGAGCCAACAACAGGAGAATCAAGTGAGATTCATGCCGCCTGGGCGTCATTCCAGGCGGTAAAACCTCTTAATTTTTGATCTTCGTTTTAAAAATAGGATCGTAGGATCAGAATCCGGACCTGATCCCGTCGGCCATCCTGGCCACTTCCTCATCGGACATGGCGACGGTCGGGAAGAACACCGGAAGGTCGTACGCGGAAGCGTCGAAGCCCTCGAGCCCCTGGAGATCCCTGCCCTGGACGTATGCGAGGGCGTACTTCACGTTCTTGTCGTCAACCATCCTCATCTCGGGATCGTAGTTCCTGAGGGCCTCGAAGTCCCCCGAGCCGCGGAATATGACCCTGCATCCGCGCTTCATGACGAGCCAGGCGGACACCAGACCCCTGTCGTCGTCCACATCGGCTATGACCTTCCCCTGGGTGCCTATAGGGAGCCCCGCGTGGCATGCGATGACGTCCTGGAAGATGTATGCCATGTTGTCGCGGACCTCAATGAAAATCTTCACGTCCGGGTTGGTGAGCTTCACCTTGATCCCGAGATGCTCGTTCTCCAGGAAGATAGCCGATCCGGCCTCCCGGGCGACATCTATGCTCGTGTACGGGTGGCTTCCCTCCCTGCGGGCGTCCACCGCGAAGGTTTGGCCTTCCGACAGCCTTCCCCTGGAATACGCCGCCGCGGACCTGCAGATGTCCTCCATGTCGGATGAGCAGGTCTCGACCACGGAGATGGACGCGACCCCGAACACCTTCCTGACCGACCTTATGGCGTCGTCGGCGTCGGTGGCCTCGACGTAGAACCTGGCGCCCTTCTTGGTGACGAAGGCCTCGACCCCGTCCTTCATCAGCATGGACACTATGTTGTCCTTCAGCTGATTCTCGAATCTCTTGCGGACCGGTTCGCTCTTGAGGCCGATCTCGGCGTATCTCAGCAGGAGTATAGTCACGCCATCTCCATCGCCCGCTATATGAAAAAGATGTCGTTCTGCCGACGTTCACGAGCAAACCCTAAAGTAAATGCCTGTATACGCAGAGATATGGAAGCGCTCATACTAGCCGGTCTCCTCTTCACAGGATCGGCAGCCGGTATCCTCGGAGCACTGTTCGGCCTCGGCGGAGGTTTCATCTTCGTCCCAGTGCTGATGCTCGTGTTCGGACTGGCTCCGACGGAGGCTGTGGCCGTGAGCCTCATAGGCATCATAGCCGGGTCTGTAGGCGCATCCACGGTCTTCGTGGACAAGGGGCTGTCCAACATTCGCCTCGGGCTCCTGATGGAGATCACGACGGCCGCAGGAGCCATCATGGGAGCCATCGTGGCGGGCTTCCTCGAAGAATGGATACTGATGTGCATCTTCTCGGTCATCGTCTTCTACAGCGCTCTCAGGATGATCCTGAACCCCGAGAAAGTCATACCCCCGTCCGAGGACGACGACAGCAGGTTCTCCTTCGAGTACAACGACGAGGCCAACGGGGAGCACGTGAAATACAAGGTCGAGAACGTCAAGGGCGGAATGGCCCTGTGCACCGTAGCAGGGATGATCTCGTCCATGACCGGAGTCGGAGGAGGAGCCGTGAAGGTGCCTCTGATGAACATCTACATGCACGTGCCAATCAAGGCGGCCAGCCCGACCAGCAGCTACATGATAGGCATAACCGCGTTCTCCGGAGCCATCACCTACTTCATCTCCGGACAGGTCCTCCTGGAATACGCCGCAGCCATCGCCATAGGCGCTTTCGCAGGCTCCATCGTCGGGACATCCCTGGCAAGGAAGCTCCATACCAAGCACCTGAGGAAATACTTCTCGATCCTGCTGATAATCGTCGCCACCCTGGTTCTTCTCCAGGCAGGAGGGATCCTATGAATCTCAACCACGCGACGGCGCTAACCCTACGCATCTTCGTGGTCATCGGAATAGCCATGATGGTCGCAGGGCTGGCCATGTCTCTCATGGACATGGGAGACGCCGTCCTCTACGCCGGGATCCTCGTGCTCATCGTCTCCCCGTTCGCAGGGGTCATAGTCACCTTCATCGCCCTGATGCAGGAGAAGGACTGGTACTGGGTCACCGTCGCCGCCATACTGCTGGCGATAACGGCCGTGGGCCTCGGAATAGCGATGCTGTGAAGAACAGGATGGCAGGATCCGCGTGCAAGATGCTCTCGGCGAGCGGCAGCGCTGTCGAAATCGTTTGAAAGCTATTTGCCAACTATCCATCGATTCTAACCGGGTTAGATAAAGAAATCTGGATGCGGTAAGGTTTCCTACGTCGATACTGGTCGCAACGCATCCGGTGAAATCAAAAGAGTGGTGCAAGGGAAGGGATTTGAACCCTCGAACTCCTACGAGAATAGACCCTGAACCTATCTCCTTTGGCCAGGCTCGGATACCCTTGCAGTCCAGACACCCTCATTGTTTCTTCTTATTTGAACTTGTTGCAGACTTTCCCGAGGGAGCGTTCATGATCTTCATCCAGCCGCCGGACTCGTAGATCGCAAGCTTCCTCTTCTTGAGGATCTTCTCGAAATCGGCCCATGAAATCACCTCGAGCCTGTTGTTGCTGCCCTTGGTGAACTGAATTCCCTCGGTGCCCTTTACTCTTCCAGGCTTCAATCCTTTTGTTTCGGCTATCTTCTTTGCCTTCTCCACGCTGATGAGTTCCATAGACATTTGGACACCTCGTGGACATATGGCCAGACTCAATATAAAAAACATCGTTAAAGTAATAAAAGAAAAAGATTGACGTTAAATCAATCCAACTGCATTATATTTACTAAATGCTGGATGTAACATCCATTTTCTGTGTTATAAACCACCAAAACGCATATGAACATTGGAGTATAGGCGGGTCCATGCTTCAGAATGTCAGCCTTCCGCTGAGGTACGCCCCAGGCGGCACGATGACCCCTGAATCGGGCATCGAGCTGGGCCGCGCCATAGCCTCTGGCCACAGATGCGTAGCGGTGGTCTCGGACAGGATGAAGAGCAGCCGCATGATGAAAGAGACCCTGATCTCCGGGATACTATCCCAGGGAACGGACGTGATGGACGCGGGATGCGCCCCGGAGCCAGCAGCAGCTTACGTTGCAAGGATGTGCGACTGCTCCGTGTTCGTGACCGAGAGCAGCGTCTACGGCCATCTGAGCGGATACAGGATGTTCAACAAGGACGGCAGCCCCTTCACCGGGGAGCAGGTCCGTCACCTTTCCACGATCAGCAGCGGACTCAAGTCTCCTGACCACAGCAATCTGGGGAAGAGGATCCTCTACACCCGCGCGGTGAAGGACTACAACGACTACATGGCATCAGTCCTGGGAGAGATAACCGGAGCCCCCGTGGTCATCGACTGCGGATGCGGCGCCGTAGCGGAATCCGCTCCCCAGATCCTGACCAAGGCGGGGATAGAGGTCATCTCGATCAACGCTCACTGCGACGAGGACTTCGTGCCCAAGGAGCCCAGCGCCGACACCCAGGAGTTCGAGTGGCTCCACGACTTCATCTCCAACAAGGAAGGATGCATCGGCATAGGGCTGGACCGCATAGGGAGCAGAGCCACCGTCATAGACGAGGACGGGGACGTCGTGGACCCGATCAAAGCCATGTCCATGGTCGTCAAGGCCCTCAGGCCCAAGAGGATGATAGCCTCGATGGACACCTCCTCCCTGGTGGAGATGGCGTTCGCCGAGAACAACGTGGACGGATCCGAATATCTTCTTTCCTCCCGCCACATCGCCGATGTAGCTTCCGCGATGGTGAAGGAGAACGCCGACCTCGCCGTCTGCGGGGACAGGATCCTCTACAAAGACCTTCCTGCACCCGACGGGATCCACACCGCAGCTGTCATCTCCCGCATAGCGAACTCCGAAAGCCTGAAGAGGATGGCGGAATCCATGACCGCTCTCTACAGGAGCTCCGCCTGCATCCGTCTGGAGTGCGAGGACAACATCTTCGTCCACGCCCTGAACGAGAGGATGAAGGAATCCGGAGGGTTCAGATACGCATGCTCCGACGGGTGGCGCGTGGACATGGACGAGGGATGGTTCCTCGTAGGTCCTCCGGTGGAGTCCGCCGTGGAGATCTTCGCCGAATCCACCGACAAGGCCTACCTCATCGGCCTGATGGAGACGGCGACCGACCTGGTCAAGTCCTGCTCCCGCACTCAGTAAATTATCTCGAGGTCCAGGACGTTGCCGCTGGAGTCGTAGGCCTTCCAGCTGTGGCGGTCGTACGGCTGGCACGTGATCAGATGCACGCCGCCCATGTTCCTGAACCAGTCCAGGTCCGCGTCCGAGGCCTGGTTGGAGTACCCCGGATGGGAATGGGCGGAACCGGCGATGTTGTAGTCTATCGGGGCCATCCACTGGTTGAGGAAGCTGTGGCTGTCCCCGTAGACCGTGCCGGGGAGGAGGATCATCTCCGAGATTATCCCGTCTATCTCGCGGGTCATGCAGAGGAACTCGTCCGGATAGGTGGAGCGGGCGGCCTGGTTGAACCCATCGATGAAGTCAATGTCGATGCCGACGATGCGGTTCATTCGCCGTTCACCAGCTTCTCGCGGACACGGGAGTAGAAGTCGTCCTTGAAGCGGATGAGGCGCGCCTTCTTGGACGACATCATGAACTGGATGGATGACTCGCCGTGCATCTTGGTCTCGCTCTGGCCGTCCAGGACGATCATGCAGCCCTTGTTCATCACGTTCTCGACCGTGACCTTGGAGGTCGCCGGCACCAGGAACGGACGGGTGGTGTACTTGTACGGCGCCATGGGGACGATCAGCATGGCCTCCACGTTCGGATCCATGTACGGCGCTCCCAGGCTCATGGCGTAGCAGGTGGACCCGGTAGGGGTGGATATGACCACCCCGTCCGCACGGAAGTCCGCTGCGAGGATGTCGTCCACGTACACCCTGTAATGGCGGATCTTGGCCACGGTGTCGGTGTGGACGACGGCTTCGTTCACCGAATCCGGAAGATACCCTCCGTCGTACCAGGAGGCTATCTTGAAACGGGTGTCCATAGCGTAATCCCCTGCCAGCAGGCGAGATATGCCCTCGGCGATGTGCTCCTTGTCTATCTCGGCAAGGAATCCCACGCTCCCTCCGTTTATCCCGATGACAGGGACGTCGGTGTTCTGCATGGCTCTGAGAAGGGTTCCGTCACCTCCGATCACTATCACGATATCGGCGTCCATCTCCTGCAGAGGGGTCCCGGGGATACCCAGCACAGCGGCTATCTCGCTGTCCACGATGTAATCCTGGCCCTCCAGGGCGTCTATGACCTGCTTCGTGTATTCGGCGGCATTGCGTATGGACACGTTGGTGTAGACCCCGTACACTAGGCCGTCGTGCGGCAGGACGTCGTTCTTCATCACGAAGTCGAACACCTTGCGGTCTCCGACGGCCAGGAAGTTGGACCTGTGGTCCAGGTCGAAGGGCATGTCCATGACGGCTCCGTCCAGGTCGTAGACCTCTCCTCCTGCCTCCTTGAGGATGATGTAGCTCGCCGCTATGTCGACGACCCTGATGGCGCGGGTGTACCTGGCGGAGTTCATGTAGTATCCGTCGGACTCTCCCTCGGCCACGATGGCCATCTCCAAGGAGGCGCATCCGAACGAGCGGGACGACTTCACCCTCTTGGCAAGCGCGACGGAGTCCGGATGGGCGCAGTTGCCCTGATATATCATCATGAAAAGCTCGTTGAGGTCAGCCCTGCGGACGTGCATGGGCTCCCCGTTCTTGTATGCGCCCTTGCCCTTCTCGGCGCAGTAGACGTCGCCGGTGGCCAGGTTGCGGAGGTATCCCAGACGGATGTCGGAGAGGCGGGACTTCCCTACGGCCAGAGAGACGGTGTAGTAAGGGATCGAGGCGATGGCGTTGGAGGTTCCGTCTATGGGGTCCATGACGAGCGTCTCCTCAGAGCCGTTGTCGACGAAGCCTATCTCCTCGCTGAGGATGTTGAGAGGAATGCTGTTGCGCTCTATGTACATCAGAGCGGCGTTCTCGGCAATCTTATCGATCTGCGACGTCGGAGTTCCATCTGCGCCCATGCAGACCTTCTCCCTCTTGGAAGCTGAATCGGGAATCTTGGCGATCGCTTCCTGCACCGCGTCTGCGATGCCGGAGAGCGTCTCGATCGTTATCATGCGCACCCCGATAACGTGCGTATAGATGGTCATTTCCCTGCAGGAAAAATGGATGCGAGGACGCCCCTCAAGAAATCGGATCGGAACTCGTCCAACTGATTCCCTGAAAACAAGTTTAACAGAATCCAGACACCCTTTTCTTACACAAATTTTAAATATTGGTGCATGATACGCGTGTCTGCAAGACGGCCATAGCGGCGGGGCAACACCCGGTCCCATCCCGAACCCGGCAGTAAAGTCCGCCCGCGTACCTGTCTGTACTGTACTGCGCAAGCGTACGGGAACTCAGGCACGCTGTCTGCACTTTTCTCTTCTCTTCATCTCGTTCATCTTTCACGTCTCCCTCAACGGTTTATATTCGGGCGACTATGGACCGACATAATGGAAGCTGTCGACCGCACGTTCGGAAGGGTCTTCTCTGAAAGAGGGCGCCTGTACACGGAATCGCTCTCGCCCGGTAAGAGGATCTACGGAGAAAGGCTCGTAACCGTCTCCAAGACGGAATACAGGGAGTGGGATCCCAGGAGGAGCAAGCTCTCCGCATACCTATCTGTGGGAGGAAGGGCCTTCCCCTTCAGAAGCGACAGCAAGGTCCTGTATCTTGGAGCTTCCAGCGGGACCACGGCTTCGCATGTGGCGGACATCTGCCCGGAAGGCAAGGTCTACTGCGTAGAATTCGCCCAAAGGATGTTCAGGGACCTGGTAGGGACCTGCGACACCCGTCCCAACATGATGCCCATCCTCGGAGACGCCACCAAGCCCGAGGAGTACTCCGTTTTCGTGGACTCCGTGGACGTGGTCTACCAGGACGTGGCCCAGAAGAGACAGGCGGACATCATCTGCGACAACATGGACGCGTACAACGCCCAGTTCGGGATGGTGGCCGTCAAGGCACGCTCCGAGGACGTGACCGCTTCGCCCGAGAGCATATTCTCCATGGCGGAGGCCAGGATACGCGACAGAGGCTTCCACATCCTAGATGCCAAGTCCATCGAGCCCTACGAGAAGTCCCACGAGATGATCGTGTTCGAGAGGCGCTGACATGAGAACCGCCTACGCTGTAGCTTTCGACGGGAACCGCTTCCTGATGGTCTACAACGAGCGCCGCGGCGGCTGGGAGATGCCCGGCGGCCATGTGGAGAAAGGCGAGACCTCCGAAGAGGCGGCCATCCGCGAATTCGAGGAGGAGGCCGGATACAGGATAAAGGTCCTGGAAGTCCGCGACCTGGGCTACTGCGACGTGTGCGCAGCGGTCATAGTCGGGAAGACCGACGGCGAATGCGAGATGAGGTCCGAGCTTTTCTCCGAAATCCCCGAGCAGCTCTCGTTCGACAGGGAGGAGTACGAAGACACCGTCCCCTGGGCCAGAAGCGTTCTTGACAGAATGGGCTGAGATCCAGCAACGGTTGCACCCTAAATAACGTTCGGCAAGGCCGATAAGCCTGGGCAGCACGACCATGCCCTTCGGAATGTTATCGTCAATACTGATCCTTTCAGCCTAAGATTCTGAGAAACCCGTGCGACCTTGTTTAAATCTGCTAGACGATGACAGCCCATGGAAGAGATGCAGGTCAACAACGAACCCGAGAACACCGCTTCGCCCTGCGAAGAGCCCCAGGAGCAGCCCGTGGTCGAGGAGACCACCAAGACTCCTGTCGAAGAATGCCCCGAATGCGTGGAGACTCCGGCCCCCGAGACAGCGCCTGCCCCGGATGCAAGAATCGACGAGCTCCTGGCCAAGATGGACAAGCTCACTTCTCTGGCATCCGAGAGGATGATGTCCTACGAGGTCCTGTCCCAGTTCGACAAGACCATGAAGGGCGAGCTCACGGACGTCAAGAATTCCTCCGTGAAGTCGCTCCTGATCAAGGTTGCCAACGTCAGAGAGGCCGCGGACGACCTCGTGGAGAGGATGGAGAAGAACAGGGACAGCGTCACCATCGATGACGCCATAGACGCGGTGTGCAACTTCGGAGACATGCTGGAGGAGATCCTTCTGGTCAACGGAGCGGTCAGATTCCGCGACGAGGCCGGCACCCCTTACGAGTACCCTAGGCACAACAAGGCGAAGGTCATCGACACCGAGAACCCCGCCCTGAACAAGACCGTGGCCGAGGTGGTCAGCTCGGGATACGTGCTCGACGACAAGGTTCTCCTGCCCGAGAAGGTCAACGTGTACCGCTACATCGGGAAGCACGAAGAGTGAGTCCGTCCTCAGACAGGGTGGATGAGGCGGTATCTCCTGTTATCGTCCGCATCGACGAAGAACAGCTTCATGTTCTTAGCCGGGGCTCCCACGGGAACGGCCAGATTGAAACCGCGCAGCTCCTGCGCCGGGATCTCCTCCAAGGTCTTCCCGATGGAGCTCTTCGTCGGCATCGACCTGTCGAATCCCCTGAGGATCATCGCCGGCAGAGCGCCGATATCGTCCGATACCGAGATCTTGCAGGTGCATTTCCTGCCTAGGAACGAATAGGAGAAGGAGTACCTTATCTCGGGCAGGTTCTGCCTGGACGACAGCATCATGGAGGATCCCTGGGAGTTGCCCTTGGATCCGTACTGGGCGTAGACAGTGGCGTAGGTCCTCTGGAACGGGACCTTGAACCTGAAGTTCCCGTCGCGGATGTACCTCTCCTGCATTATCGTGACGTCGTCCTCGCCGTCTGAAGCGTCCGCAGGATAGCGGTCGGACCTCATAACGACCTTGGCCATCCCGCAGTCCTTCGGCCACTTGAAAGTCAGGCTGCAGACGTCCCCGTCCATCACGGTCCTGATGTCCGAGACATCCTCCAGCATGGAGACGTGGACGCCGTTGCCTATGATGGCCGTGCCGCCTATCGTGACCACAGGATACACCTTGCCGACAGCCCCTGGGGGAAGGGTGAAGGAGCGGACCCCTTCCACGCTCTTCATGATGCCCTCGATGCGTTCCGCGCTGTGGGCCAGGTCCGCTACCGTGCAGGTGGACATGCCTATGTCGGCTGCGTCCTTGGAGAAGTACAGCTCGTAGTCCTCCTCGGAGGTGCATCCGACCGAGAACCTCCCTCCGGCGAACTTCACCGAGAGGTCCGATATCGGGTCGGGCGGAGACATCGGCTTGCAGGAGACCACGACCCCCTTCGTCCTCATGGGTATGGCCCTCTTCTGCGAATATTCGGCGACGATCCTGTAGCTGTATGTCGTCGAGTCGTCCTGGGCGTCCTTGTCCACGAAGAAGCCTTTCGTTCCGTTATCGACGTAAGGCACTCCGGATGCGGAGGGCTCGGACCCTTCCGATCTATATACCAGCACCTTGGAGCATCCTTTCGGGACCTTGTAGTCCAGACGGATTCCTGCCTCCGAAGGCGATGCGGACGCGTCTATGACGTCTGCGAAGACCGCTATGGGCTTGGAAAGGGCGGCGGAAGTGGAAGTGACCCCCCAGCGCTTAGCGTAGACGGCGTAGCGGTACTCCACTCCGAACGAGATGGAGCGATCCACGTACGCCTTGTCCTTGGTCTCCGCCACCTGCACCCCGTCGTTCTCGTTCAGAGGGGACGAGCCCTCCTTGCGGACCAGGAGGTAGCTGGCGTCCTTCGGGGGAAGGGAGTCCATCGAGACGAGAACATGGCCGTCCTCGTTCTGGGACACCGTGACGCTGATGGGAGAGGGCGGACGGTTGCTATTGAAGTATCTGATCAGGTCGGGATGGTCGGAGCACTCCCCTACGAGGGCTATGTAGCGGTCGCTGGAACCCGCCGGGACGGCTCTGAACCTCTTGCCTATGTCGTCCACTATGGCAGCGTACTCGGCCTTCCTGTCGCTGATTTCGTCGAAAGCGGAGTGTCCGCGGAGGTATTCGTCGCACCTCTCCAAGGCGGCGCAGTACCTCTTGGCGGCCTCCATGGAATCCAGCTCCTCGAACAGGGCCTCGGTGTCCTTCAGGAACTCGTCCGCCTCCTTGAGCAGAGACTTGTCCACGAAATCCTCGTAGCCTTCGAACTTGGCCAGGGTCTCCTTCACGGAGAGCAGGTTCCCGTTCCTTATGTCCTCTTTCAGGCCTTTCTCGATGAACGGAAGGTTGGAGATCAGGGAGAAATCGATGCCGCACCCCTTGCAATGAAGATTGGAAGAGGGGTTGCGGACCCCGCAGCGGGGGCAGTCTATCGCTATCGGCTTGTTGCAGTAAGGGCAGAAGTTGGTCTCCTTGTCGGCCTCGAACCTGCACCCGCAGAAACCGCACACGGTGCACTCCTTGGTCACCTTGGAGAAGTCGGCTACTATCCCCTTGGACAGGCAGAACCTCTCAAGCTCGCGGAGGGCGTCGTTGACATCCACACCTCTGCCGGCGACCTTGGTGTTGATCAGGGAGGAGATCGACTGGAAGTCCATGGACGTGGTGCTGGACTGGAGCTCCTCCTCGACGGAGTACATAACCATGGCGGTCCTGAACTTCGTGTAGGAGGCCTCGTTCATGAACATCGGGGTGACCTTCTTCAGAAGGGCGGAGTATTTCTCGGCATCCGGATAATGCGAGTTCTTCTGGAACTTCTGCGCCCTGGCGGCCAGGGTCATGATGGTGGACTTGAACGTCGGAAAAGAGGTATCGGCGGACACCTTCGCGGGAACCTTGTCGCTTCCTTCGGAGTAAAGCTTGCTGATGGCCCCGTTGGTCCAGGACACGATGTCGTCGGTTCCGAGGAGCTTCAGGATGTTGAACGCGTTGTCCGCGGGGATGTCCTTGAAGTCGCTCTCGCTGACCAGGGACGCTCCCTTGATGTGGCCGACGACCTCCGGCCCGACGTTCCAGTTCTTCTTCCTGGCCGGCTCCAGTATGTCGTCTATCTGCTTCTCGAAGAACACGGAGGATCCGTCGATGCGGTGGAAGAGATGGCGCTCCAGGTCCTTCGTGACTATGGCCAGGACCTCCTCCTGCGCCTTGGAACGGCACCCGGCGTCGGCCAGGTCCTTGCGGTACCCGGGAAGGGCGTCCAGCTCCCTCCCGATCTTGTTCTTCTCGGGAACGGTCTGGGCCTTCGACTTCAGGACCTCGTACTCGCTCCTCTTCTCGCTGACGATGCGGTCCAGCTCCGAGGGCGTGTATGTCTTGAAGGGATCCACGCCGAGCTCCCTGAAGCATTCCGTTCCCACCCGATCACCTGATGAACCTGTTGAATCCGCCGGTGCTGATCGTGGATGCGATGGTCGAGAACGTCGCCGACAGTCCGTCCACGCTGCTCATGAGGGCGCCTTCGTCCATGGAGGAGATCTTCTTCAGGAACTTGTAGTCGGCGGACCCGAATCCCACCGCGATGCATCCGATGCCGACGTCCATGCACTTGCTGGCCGATTCTATGGCGGCGGGACAGCAGCTCCACATCCCGTCGGTGAGCGTTATCTCGAACACCTTGAACTTTCCGCGAGGGCTTATGCGGAGGATCTCGTCGAACGGATGGGCGGTGTTCCCTCCTCCGACCTCGGTGTCCTGGAGGGCGTCGATGTAGCGTCCGACCTCCTTGGCGCTCTTGTCGGTGCAGAGGACCTTGGTCTTGTTGGCGTAGCCTATGACCGCGAATCTCGCGTTGGGGAGCATGCTCACGAAGTCGTGGGCGGCCTTGGTGGCGTTCTTGATAGGCTTGCCGCACATGCTGCCGGAGAGGTCCATGGACAGGATGACATACACCGGGACGGACTCCATCTTCTGCCTCTCTATCGGCTTCCCCATCCACGAGACGTCCTCGGGGACCTCCCCCTTGACCATGGTCAGCGGCTTCCCGTCCTGGAAGGCCTGGACGTTGACCATGCCGCTCCTGTCGTAGGAGTATTCGATCTCGATCTTGACCCCTCTGCCGTCGTTCTCTATCCCTTCGGCGGTGACCATCTTCAGGACGGTGCATTCCAGGGGATGCTTGCTCTCCCCCTGCAGCGTGTAGATGTCTATCTTCTCGGTGAAATTCCCCTTCCTGATCTCGAACGGGCGCTTCTCGACCGCCGGGATCTTGGACGAGCGAGGGATGATGACATCGTTGATGTAACGGGTCCCGGAGGAATCCTCGGCTAGGGCTCCCAGGCTGTGCGCTATCGCGTCGCTGACCTTCATGATGCGGGTGTCCACCTCCCCGGGCTTCCTCTTGGATATGCGTCCCTCGTCCGAGGTCGCCAGCAGAGCCGCTCCCTTGGCCACGGCGGTGTCGGTGTCCTCGTTGATTATCAAGTTGACTCCGGAGGCCTTCAGGGCTTCTCTGATAGCAGGAAGGCGGGTGGAACCGCCCACCAGGATCACGTCGGAGAGGTCGCTCCAGGTCATCGACAGGTCGCTCAGGAGCTGCTCGCACATCTGGACGGTGGAATCCACCAGACCGGAGGACCTGAACTCGAAGTCCTCCCTGGTCACGACGGCGACCATGCTCTTCCCGGAGAACCTGAGCGGAACGCGGATGGGGGAGTTGAACGACAGCATCTTCTTGATCTTCTCTGCCTCGACGGAAAACTTCGTGACGAACTCGTCGTCGTTGTGGAGGTCTATCGAGAACTCGTCCATGAACTGGTCGGCCAGGATCTCCTTGACGACCTCGTCCCAGTCCTTTCCTCCCAGGTTGGGATCGCCTAGGGTTCCTACGACCTCTATGGATCCGTCCGTGATGCGGAGGATGGTGATGTCGAAGGTCCCTCCGCCCAGGTCGTATGTCATCATGGTGCTGTTCTTGGAGTTCTTCATCCCGTAGCACACAGATGCGGCGGTAGGCTCGTGCACCAGCATCTCCACGTTCAGCCCGGCGGCGCGTCCGGCTTCCATGGTCGCTATCTTCTGGAGATCGTTGAAGTAGGCGGGAACGGTGATGACCGCGGAATCGATCGTCTGTCCCATGCGCTGCTCCGCCACCTCCTTCATATGCTTGAGGAGTATCGCGGAGAGGTCGGTGGCGCTGTACTTCTTGCCGTCGTACTCGTAGAAGTACTCGGGGTCCCCCATGTTCCTCTTGAAGGAGGAGACGACGGAGCTGAGCCCGGCGGCCTGGAGCTCCCTGGCCTCGCGTCCCACCACGATATCTCCGTCGCAGAACGCCACTATGGAGGGCGTGGTCTCCTCGTCGAACTCGTTCTCGATTATCTCGGGCTGGCCGTCCTTGTTGACGTATGCGACGGCCGAATATGTCGTACCCAGGTCTATCCCTACCTTCATGGCGTCACCTCCTGAAGAGCCCGAGAAGCCCTCCTTTCTTGGGCTTGTTCTCAGGCTTGTCATCTTTCTTTTCCGATTCCTCCGACGGCTTGGAGAACAGGCCCTTGTGAGAGCCGGTGTCCCCCTCCTTGAAGTGGCTGTTGAACGCTTCCAAGATGTCGTCCTTCAAGAGCTTCCTCACCTTGGAAGCCTGCTTGCCGTCCAGCTTGAGATTGGCGTAGACGGATTCGTCCGATGCCCCGTTCTCTTTCGCGGAGACGATGAACGCGGCGACCATATCGGCGTCCAGCTTGTCCAGCACCGATTGGGAGACTATAGTCCCCATGCGTCTGGCGGCCTCTTCCGGACATCCGGAGAACAGCTTCAAGCGGTCGGAGACCCACTTGTCCCCTCCCTTCCTTGGAATCGTCTTTCCCATACAGAGCTTCACGAACGCTTCCCTGTCTTCGGCACCCAAAGACGACACGTCTATAGGGTCGACCATGGTGCTATCCTTGGTCACCCTGTCTGCCATGTCGAGAAGGCGTATGCGGGAAGCCTCTTCGGAGGTGACCATTCCCTCCATGTCGGGGAAAGCGGCCAGAGCTTCCCTGACAGCGGGCAGCGGGCCGAACCCGGTGAAATCGATGGATTTGGAAAGAGCGGTGATCAGGCTGGCCGAGCACTTCCAATCGAGAGAGGAGGCCCTCTGGCCTATGAAGCGCATGGTCGAGGCTATGTCCCCGTTGCTCTCGATGCACGAGTCCGCGATCTTCTTGGCCAGCGATGTGGCGGCGGTGTTGTCGCCCTTCTCTATCGCGACGTCCACGAACGATCTCTCCATCATCTGGCGGTCGTCCCTCTGCGAGACCGCCTCGGAAAGACGATCGGCCAGTTCCTTGTCTTCGGTCAATCCGAAGCCGTACACGTCGTTCAGAAGAGCGCTGGGAAGGCTTCCGACACGCGACACTATGCCGTCCTTGATGCTTCCCTTGGCGGCATCCGATAGCGGGCATAGCTTGTCCAGAGCCTCTATGCAGGCTCTGCCGTCGCTGCAGGAAGCGTCTATGAACAGGTCGTCCAGAGTGCCGTATCCCGAGATGATGTCCGCCATCTTGGGATCCTTGGACTCGGACCACGCCTTGTAGCAGTAATACCTGGCTGCCGGATAGTCGATGAGGTCCAGAGCGCCCAAGTCCACGCATCTCAGAACGGGATCCTTGTATCTGCTGTAATTCTCGACGACCTCGGATCCCACGCCGAGGCTGCGTGACGGTTCCAGCGTGTATGCCGTCACCTCCGCCAGTATCCTTTCGGCGGTCGTCCTGTCCTTCATCCTGGGCACGGCCACGCTGCCGAAGAAATCAGCCATGGCGGGGTCCATGCGGTCCTTGACGACATTATACACCGATGCGATGTCCTCGTCCTTTGCGGAGACTATAGTCTGCTTCAGAGCGTCCAGACATCTCAGACGGGCCGATTCCGGAGGGACGACACCCTTCTCGCATACGGCGAACATGTGATACGCGTCGATGACCCCTTTCCCGATATACTTCCATCCGACCCTTGACAGGAAGTCGAAGAACGCCTGTCTGTCGGAGCCTTCGGAATAGGCGTTGTCCACATAGGAGTCGAACAGCTCGTCCCTGGCGGACTCCTTGGGATCCCTGACGGATATGGCGAACAGCGAGACCGTCGGCGTGAGGTCGTCGGTATCGAACAGCCCTGCGAGCTTCTGGAAGCATCTGTCCGGGCTTCCAGTGTACGTCACGAACGACACCTGCTTGGACATCTCCAGCGGGAACAGGAGTGTCGCCGCGGCCATCCAGTCGGCGTTGTCGTACTTCTCCGCGACGAACACCTTCTTCAGCTTGTCGTCCATGGAATCGAGGATCCTGTAGGCCAGCTCGCGGAGGAAGACCTTGTCGTGGCTTCCTACGAACGCCTTGACGCGGCCCATAATTGGAGGACAGGAGACCTCCACAGCCGGCTAGACCGGAGGGGCCACATCGCAGTCCATCTCGTCGTAGCGCATATCCAGGCAGAATCCGTCGAATCCCAGGGCCTCGATAGGATAGAAGCCGAAGCAGGGGTCGGCTATCGAATGCGAGATGTAGTTGCCCATCCTGGAAGGATTGTCGTAGTCGGCTCCGGTGTACAGCTGGTGGGTGATGCATTCGTGACCCGAAACGAGCTTGGAGAATCCGAGGCTGCGGGGCATCTTCGCGATGTTCGGGTCGTCGCCTCCGGAGACCGGTATGGATTCGGGGGCGATGTATGTGCTGTACCTGGACTCTATCTCTGTCCTGTCCGAGGCCGCCATGCCTGCGGAGGCGGAATACACACCGTATCCAGCCACCACCCCGACCCCACTCCTGCAGAGGGTGTAGACGAGCTGCTCAGACACCGAAACGCCTCCTGAAGAATCCGCCGAAGGATTTCTTTACCGACTCCTGGGTGTTCTGGGCCTTGATCACCGCGGTCTCCCTCTCCATCAGCCAGAGCATCGGGTCCTCGACCCTTATCGGGGACACTCCGCTGATGCTCCCGCTGGCGTCCGGCTCGGATCCCAATGCGGACACGGCGAAGTACCTGTAGTCCTTGAAATCGTTCTTGACGGCCTGGGGGAACTGCCCCTCGCTCACGCGGTCCAGGAAGGCCTCTATCTCAGCGCTTATCTGCTGGCTGTTCTCCTCGTCGAACACGCCATACTTGCGGGGGTTGTTGATCGCTGAGTCCGACCCGAGGAAGACCTCCTCCTCCATCTCGTTGGTGGGCTCCTTGATGAGGACGTCGCACTTGGTGACCACGACTGCCAGGGGGATTCCGATCTTCTTGTTGATGCTCATCCCTTTCCCGGCGCGGTAGACCTGGCTTATGACCGAAAGAGTATGGGTGTAGTTCGCCCTGTTGCTGTCCCTGGCCCCTATCCTGTCCTTGACGTAGTCGAACTGCAGCGGATCCACCAGGAATATGATTCCGGACGAGTTCGCGATGTACTTCTGGATCGTGTAGGCGTAGTCGTCGGCGGAGACGTCCTCTCCTGCCGTGTCCACGAAGAACAGGCCCGCCACCTTCCCGTTGTAGGCCTTGATGGTGTACGCCAGAGGCTCGTAGATGTCCAGCGTCACACGGCGGGTAGGGTCTATGCCCTTCTTCTTGTTGAACAACGAATTGGCGTACTTCTTGTTGTACAGGTCGTTGACCTTGGAGTCTATAGGGCTGATCGACCACTGGAACTCCTTGCTCATACGTTCCAGCACCTTGATCAGCACGCCTATGTAATGCGATTTTCCGACGGCACGAGGCCCTAATATCGCGAAGAAGTTCAGGTCCCACTTGTCTATCCCGTACGGGAGCGTGTTGTGGCACACCGGGCACAGCATCCTCGAGAGACGGGAACCGCACACGTCGCATCTGGGGTCCCTCCTGTTGTAATCCCTGACGACATGGGTGGTGCGAGTGTACGTCTCGAGACCGCGGTAGCTCGCGTATTCGGGATCTTCCTCGAGGATTGACCTGCTGTTATGCCCGACGTCCGTGCACATGTAATGCACGTCGTCTATCCTTCCTATCGACTCGAAACAGTACGGACAGATGAAGGCCATGCACCCCTTATCATTTTCCGATTATTTTACTAATGTTGTCAAGGAAAAACACCATAGGACAAGAGCAACAGACAGGTGGCAGGACATGCCCACATTACGAACATGATAGCGTTCCGAAACCGCTTTATGATAAGTAAATCATGCGGAATCGGGTCGTTTTACTCAAATGAACCAGGGGATTCGACATGATATACGACATAGGCATCGATCTGGGAACTACGTATTCCTGCCTTTCGATCATGAACGCGACCGGCACTCCGATCGTGGTGAAGAACAACCAGGAGCATGACACCACTCCATCGGTCATCACCTACGACAACGGAGAGTTCTGCGTCGGAGAGACCGCCAAGGACCAGGCTCCTTTCGCGGAGGTCACCGTGGAAGCGGTCAAGAGGAACATGAGCGAGGCAGACACCTGGCGCATAAACATCGGCGGAGTGGAATACGGGCCTATCGAGCTGTCCGCCAGGATCGTCCGCAAGCTGGTCGACGACTTCATCGAGAAATACCCCGACGCGGAGCTGAAAAGCGCCACCATCACCTGTCCCGCCTACTTCGGACCTAAAGAGAGGGAGGCCACCCGCCAGGCTGGACTCATCGCCGGGTTCGAGGAGGTCAACATCATCGAGGAACCCACCGCGGCAGCGATCTCCTACGGCCTCAAGAGCACCGGGAAGAAGAACATCCTTGTCTACGACCTCGGAGGAGGAACCTTCGACGTCACCATCATGAGCATCGACAACAACAGGTTCAAGGTGCTCTCCACGGACGGAGACTGCAACCTGGGAGGAAAGGACTGGGACGCGGCCCTCATCCAGATCATCAAGGACAAGATCTGCGAGCAGGCCAACATCACCATGGAGGAGCTCGAAGCCGACAAGGACGTCATCGCCGACATCAAGTCCAAGGCGGAGGGCCAGAAGATCTCCCTGAGCACCCTGAAGGAGGTCAAGGGAGGAATCCGCATCGGAACCTCCACCGTCAGATACACGGTCACCCGCGAGGAGTTCGAAGCGGCCACCGCCGGAGAGCTCCAGGCCACCATGATGAAGATCGACAGCGCCCTCGAGAGCGCCAAGCTCACCATCGACGACATAGACGACTTCGTCATGGTCGGAGGGTCCTCCCGCATGCCCCAGGTCAAGGCCGGGCTCATCGCCACGTACCCTTCCTGCGAGTCCAAGATCCTTCTCCACGACCCCGATCTGGCCATCGCCACCGGAGCCGCCATCTATCAGAACACCCGCGACGTCGTCGTCGAGACCGGAACCGACGGCCAGCCTGTCGGAGAGGCCGACGCGAAGCTGTCCAAGTTCGCCCCCAAGATCGGGGACATCGAGATCGAGAAGGTCCTCTCCCACACCATGGGGGTCAAGGTCTGGGACGAGAGCCAGCAGAAGTACCTCATCTCCAACATCATCTTCAAGAACCGCACCCTGCCGATCGCCAACAAGGGGGAGTACTACGTCCACAAGGACGGACAGACCGCCCTCGGAGTGGTGATCTTCCAGAGCGAGTTCGAGGAGAGCGACGAGAACCTCGAGGTCGCCGAGGAGGAGTGCGAGGAGGTCGGGTCCTTCATCGTGGACATCCCCTCGGACAGCCGCGCAGGGGAGCCCGTCCAGGTCTCCATCGAGGCCAACGACAAGGCCGACATCATATGCACCTGCACGTTCAGGGACATCACGAAGAGCCACACGCTCTCCGCCAAGGGTCTGCTGAACGACGACCAGATCCGCAACGCCAGAAGATACCTGGTCGGATGAAAACCCCTGGCCGAGAGGGAATCCACCCCCTCCGGCCCTATTTATTCTTTGAATAAAGGCCCTATCTTGTAGGCCGTGGCATCGCTGAGATGCTTCATTATCTCCGAGGCCGTTCCCTCCTTGGACACGTCGCAGGAATAGAACGTCACCGCCAGGAAGTCCTTCTCGATCATGTTTATCAGAGGGAAGTAGCCCTCCTCGACCATCTTCTCCCTGAGCTCGGCTCCGACCAGGTTCCCGAAGGATCCCGGCTTGTCTGCGCGGGTTGCGACCACGGCGATAGGGACGGTGATCTTCTTGGAGGCGTCCATCTTGTTGTAGAGGCGGTACTTCTCCATGAATCCCACATAGGCCGCGTACGCGACGTCCTGGGCGTTGTAGCATGTAGGGTCCAGGGTGAACACTATCGCGTCGTTGTACTCGTACTGAGGCTGGATGTCGGTGCTGTAGTCGCTGGAGAAGAAGCCTCCGCTCACGTCGCACATGAAGATGTGCCTCTTGGTGACGAAACGGCCGGCCTCGAATGTCAGGATGTGGGGCGTGTTGTAGCTCAGCGGGGTAGGATTGCAGATGCCTCTGCGGTAGTCGTCGAGCAGGCCGTCGTCCCTGGAGAAGTAGAAATTCTCGCTGGAGGCCTTGTGGTTCCCGTTGGTGGACATGAACTCGCCCAGGACGGAGAAAGAGAAGCTGGTCTTGCCGGAGGACTTGGCTCCTGCCATGCTCACGACGAACGACCTTCCTTCCTCGGTCTCCACGGTGGCCTTGCAGTCGGGACAGTACTGATTGAGCTTCTTCCTTCCGCCCTTGGATCCGAAGCACGGGACGCTGCGGACCTCCATCTCCTGGCTGAATATCCCCTTGTTTGTGGGGCATAAGCCTTGGATCATCCTGCCCTCGACATCGTACACAGGACGGTAGGACTTCTTCCCGCACTCCGGACAGACGAACCTGGAGGTGTTGACGCTGTACTGGTGCCTGTCGATAACCTTGGCAAGGAACAGCGTCGCAAGGTACAGCGCGTCCACGACGGCGAGATATGGTATCAGGCAGGCGGCCATTATGAACATGACCAGCCCGATCGGAATGGTGACGAGCGCTATGAGGACCGCGAGGATCGGGGCGCTGACAGCGCCGAATGGCACCACGAACATCATGAACCCGTTCTTGGCCAGATAGTACACCTGGCTCCCGCCGATCTTGCTCAGGCCGATGAACGGCACAGGATAGTCCGTGACAGGCGGAGGGGCCATGTTCAGGTCGCCTCCGTTACCGACAGCCACCAGGACCAGGGTCCCTACGATGCCTATCAGAAGAGGGATGTACACCAGGATATCGGCGCCGAAGCTGTAGATGACTATGATGCACACCGGAATGATCGATATCAAATACCCCAGGTACCAGACGATCTGATTGAGCCGCTTCATTCCAACCCGGGCTCGTATAGGTTGTTTACTAATTTATATTATGCAAAACACTACGGATGCTCGAGCCTTTTATATGCGCCCTTGCCTCGGCCCTTTCAGTTAATTAATTATAAGGGGTCGTCATTGGTTCGTTCAGCCTCGCCCCATATAGATGATTCGGAGGATCACACTATGGCAAGAATGCACACTAGAAGGAAAGGTAAATCCTGTTCGAAACGCCCCATGATTTCCGAGAATCCCGAATGGGTTCCTCTCAACGCCACCGAAATTGAGGACCTCATCGTGAAGCTCGCGAAGGATGGACTCGTCTCCGCCAAGATCGGGCTTGTTCTCAGGGACCAGTACGGTGTCCCCAGCGTCAAGCTCGCCACTGGCAAGACCATCACCCAGATCATGGACGAGAAGGGAGTCAAGCCTTCCCTTCCCGAGGACCTTTCCAACCTCATGAGGCGCGCCATCTCCCTCAACGTTCACCTTAAGGAGAACAAGGGAGACGTCTCCAACAAGAGGGGCCTCAACATGATCGAAGCAAAGATCAGAAGGCTCGAGCGCTACTACAAGAAGAATGGCGTCCTTTCCGCTAATTGGAAATATTCTCTCAAGAACGCGGAGCTCATGCTCAAGTGAGACAAATGGACAACCAGGTCCCACCTAAACTCCTTACCACCTTATCCAAGGCTGCGGATATCGTCCGCGGCCATGATTTCATCCAAGTCTATTCTCATTACGACGCCGACGGGGTATCTTCCGCGGCCATCATCGCGAAGACCCTTCTCCGCCTGGGAAAGGAGTTCCGCGTCACCCTCTTCACGACGCTGAACGACCGCGGGATCGACATCATACGCGGCTGCAAGTCCGAGTGCGTCATAATCACCGACCTGGGAGCGTCTTATATCTCCCAGCTGGACGAGATGCCTTTCGACGTCGTCGTCCTGGACCACCACACGATCATATCAGAAGCCAAGCGCGTCTGCTACGCCAACCCCCACCTCTACGGCATCGACGGGATGACCTCGGGATGCGGAGCCACCATGTCTCTCCTGTTCTCGGTCACCGTCGACGAGAGGAACTGGGACCTCGTGCAGGTCGCCTTCGCCGGAATTGCGGGAGACAGGCAGCACATCAACGGCCTGTCCGGCCTGAACACCTACCTCCTTTCCGAAGGGGTCAAGCGCGGATACATCGAGGAGATGCCTGGCTCGCTCATCCCGTCCGGGGACATCATGACCGGTCTGTACCTGATGACCGACCCGTACATACGCGGGGTCAGCGGGAACACCGATGGAGTGGCCGCCCTGATGAAGGACGCGGGAATCTCCAGCGGAAGGTCGTACGAGAGCCTAGACGAGGAGGAGAAGAGGAAGCTTTCATCCTTGATAGCCGTCAAGCTGACCGCTCAGGGGATGCAGGTGTCCTCCATGAACGAGGTCGCCCGCAACAGGTACCGTCTCAAAGGCCTCAACATGGACGCGGAGGTGCTCTCGTCCGTCCTCAACAGCTGCGGACGCGCCGGGATCGGAGGAGTCGGGATCGCGGCCGGAATGGGAGACCAGAAGAGCCTCGCTCAGGGAGAGGAAGTCACCAAGGAGTCCGCCGCGCAGATCGTGGCCAGCATGGTCGAGCTAGACAACAAAGGCCTCAACCAGATGGAGCACATCCAGTGGTTCGACACCAGCGACTCCGGATTCACCGGGATGCTCTGCGGAATCGCCATGCAGTCCATCGGTGACCCCGACAAGCCTACAATCGGCCTGAACATGTCCAACGACCCTGTGAACCTGTCATCCAGAGGGATGTGGTGCCAGCTCGAGAAGGGCGTGGACCTGTCCGTCGCCATGAGGGAGTCCTGCGCATCCGTCGGAGGGTCCGGCGGAGGGCACAAGATCGCTTCCGGAGGATCGGTTCCTCTGGACAAGATCGAGCAGTTCCTCAAGAACCTCGACGCGAAGATCGGCGAGCAGCTGGCTTCCTCCCAGTGAGCGTACCCGCACGCGATGTCGGTAAAAAACATCCGCGCGCAAGTACTATCATGGATGACTTTTATGAAGAAGACATGAAGGACGCTCCGATAGGCATCGACGATTTCAAGAGGGTCATCTCGGACGATTCGTATTATGTCGACAAGACGGAGTTCATAGCCGACATCTTGGATTCGAGCTCTACGAAGGTCTTCCTGTTCACCAGACCGAGGAGATTCGGGAAGACGCTCAACATATCGATGCTGGACGCGTTCTTCAATATCGAATACAAAGGGAACACATGGTTCGACGGTCTGAAAATAGAAGGGCGCGAGGACCTTTCGGTATACAAGAATGCGTTTCCTGTGGTCCGTCTGGATCTCAGCAACCTCCCATGCAGGAGATTGGACGATTTCCAATCGTATTTCGAACAAGTGATCGCAGACCTGTTCAGAGAGCATAGCTATCTGAAGGATTGGGAATCCTTGGATGAAGACGATCTGGAAACGTTCACCGCGCTACGTAAAGGGACTGCGAAAGCAGCCGCTGTCAATGGCTCAGTCTCTTTCCTGTGCGGCCTTCTGAAGAGATACCACGGCAGGGAGCCTATAGTGCTGATAGACGAATACGACAGCCCGATAAACAACGCGTTCGGAAAGGATACCTTCGAGGACATAACGGAATTCATGAAGCTGTTCTACACGTCTTCTTTGAAGAGGAATGGAAATATGCGCTTCGCTGTGCTCACGGGAGTCATGAGGCTGGCCAAGGAGAGCATATTCTCGGGCCTCAACAACCTCTACGTCAACGACATCCTCTCTGAAGAATTCGACGAGCGCTTCGGATTCACCGAGGAAGAGGTCAAGGGCCTGCTCATCAACTACGAACGCCCGGACAAGTTCGAGGAGTGCAAAGAGTGGTACGACGGCTACAGGTTCGGAAATTCCAACGTCTACAACCCCTGGAGCGTCAACAACTATGCCAGAAGGGGATTCAAACCCGGGACCTACTGGGGAGGGACCAGCGGGAACGACATCATATCCACTCTCGTCAGAAATGCGGACCAGAACGTCTACGACGAGCTGAAATCCTTAGGAGAAGGCGGAAGCGTTGTGAAGAGCATGGAAGCCAGCATACCCATGAGGGATCTGCTTCAGAGGAACGACACGATATACACCGTCATGGCCATGACAGGGTATCTGAACTCCGTCCCCTCGGAGAAGGGATACGAGATGTCGATCCCCAACAGGGAGATGTACGAGATATTCTACGACATGGTGATGTCGAACCTGGACACCCCTGTCAGAATCCAATTCGGAAGGTTGTTCGATGCGCTGGAGAAGGGGGATGTTGCCGGGGTGGAGGCGAATGCGTTCTCCATCCTGGCCGAGAATTTCAGTTCCCTCCAGCTGAAAGACGAGGGCGATTATCAGCTTGTGATAGCTGCCGCCGCCATGGGAAGGCTGGGGAAGTACAGGATAACCGTCGAAGGAGAAGCAGGGAACGGGAAGGCCGACATGATTATGAAACGGAACACACCCTCCTGCCCTAACATCGTAGTGGAGTTCAAGCGCAGCTTGTCGGACGACCCGGAGGAATGGCTTCAACAAGCGAAGAACGGCCTCGAACAAGTGAAGAGGAAGGAATACTTCCACGGCCTGACCGGGAGGACTCTGGCATACGGCGTCTGCTTCAGGAACAAGAAGGCCGCAGCCGTCATGGAAGAGATGAGCCTGCGAGGTCAGCTTCTCCAGGTTACCTCGACCTCGTCGGTCCTGAACCTCTGCATCACCGCCGTGTCGGAGACGTCCATCCTGACCCCCGAAGAGTACATCTCGCTGCCGAGCCAGGCTATCATGGCGCCGTTGTCCATGCAGAACCTGCGGTCGGGAACGAACATCTCGGCTCCCCTCTCGTGGGCCATGTCGGCCACCATCTCCCTCAGGCGCATGTTCTGGGCGACTCCTCCTCCCAGAAGGACCTCGTCCTTGCCTATGTGGGCCATGGCGCGCTCGGTGACCTCCGTGAGCATCGCATACGCTGTCTCCTGCACGGAAAGCGCGATGTCCTCCAGACGGACGCCCTTCTTATGAAGCGCCAGGGCGGCGGTCATGAGGCCCGAGAAAGCCACATCCATGCCTTTGACGGAGTATGGAAGCTCATAGTACTTGTCCCCCTCCTTGGCGAGCTTCTCGAAGACGGGGCCGGCGTAGAACCCCATCCCGAGGTCCCTCCCGAGCTTGTCCAGCATATTGCCTATCCCGATGTCCTGGGTCTCGCCGAAGATCCGGTAGCGGCCTTCGGAGTAGGCTATCACCTGGGTGTTGCCTCCCGATGCGTACAGAAGAGCCGGATCGGTGCATCCGGTCTGGGCGCGTCCGATCTCGATATGCGCTATGCAATGGTTCACGCCGACGATGGGGACTTTCAGGTATCCGGACAAGGCGCGGGCTGCTGTAGCCGCTATGCGAAGGCACGGCCCGAGGCCGGGACCCATGGAGAAAGACACCAGATCGATGTCCTTGGGCGTCATCCCCGCCTTGTCGAGGGCTTCCGATATGACGCGGGCGACGACATCCGCATGGTGGTTGGCCACCTCCCTCGGATGGAGGCCTCCGGTCGGGGGCTTGAACATGTCGATCTCGTTAGCGTAGACCTTGCAGTCCGAATCGACAATCCCTACGCCCAGCGTGTGAGCGGTTCCCTCGATGCCCAGCGTTATCATCGCCCTGCTGTACCGCGAACCGTCCTTAATACCTGTCGGAACCGTTCACGTGTGGTCCAGCGGCTTCATCGACACGAATCCGATGTATATCCCGAAGTTGTCGCGAAGGACTGTCCTCAGACCGACGTTCATCATCCCATGGGACAGCAGGTTGGAATCCTCCAAGGAAACCGTGCGGGTGGCCAAGGAGATCAGGAACATGTTCACGAGGCCCGACAGCACCGTGGAGAGGACCCCTACCGTTCTGGAATCGCCCCTGTCATAGGTGACCTTCAGATGCTCGAACATCCTGTCTTCCAGATACGACCTGTACGCCATCGAGAACTCCCTGTCCCTGTATTCCATCACCAGGGGGACCAGATACCTCTCGTTATCCTCGAACAGCTCCTGGAAGCCGGGGATGAAAGCTTCGAAGTCCACATCCGCACCTCCAGTGCGCTCGAACAGATCCATGAGGACGTCCATCTGCTGCTTCTTTATCGACTCGAGGATCGAATCCACGCTCTTGAAATGATAATAGAACGTGGAGCGGTGGATACCAGCCTTCTTGCATACCTCGTCCACCGTGATCTTCTGGGAGTCCTCCTTCTCATAGATGTCCCAATAGACTTCCTGTATCGAACGCTCGGTCCTGGCGCTGGCTTTCTCGTATCTAGACATGATTGATACCTCAATTGAAATTAAGACATTATGAACAGTTTTGTTTGAATTCTATATAAGTAAAGACTTACAATTTTAAATATATAATCTCAATTTTAACACTGAGGTTACAGAAATGGCCCTTAAGAATCTGTTCGGAAAAGAGAGCGCCGCCTCCGCCTGCGGAAGCGCCTGCGGATCTGGGGACAAGAAAGCGTCTGCATGCGGAAGCGCGTGTGGATCCGGTGACAAGAAGGCATCCGCATGCGGCAGCGCCTGCGGATCCGGAGACAAGAAAAACTGATTCCTTCCTTCCCGGGATGGGAAGGATCCCATTTCTATCATGACGTATTTCGCATTCCAATGGCACATCACGGAGGCGTGCGACCAGCGCTGCAAGCACTGCTACATCTACGCCCTCGGAAGCCATGCAAGATTCAAGGAGATGTCCCTCGAGGACATGAAGGTCGTCCTGGACAACATCAAGACGTTCTGCTCCAAGGCTAATCGCGAGCCGTACCTGTACATCACTGGCGGCGACCCCATCCTTCACCCGAGGTTCTGGGACCTGATGGAGATGGTGAAGAAAAAGAACATGCGCACCGCCATCCTCGGAAATCCTTTCCATCTGACCCCTGAGGTCTGCAGAAGGATGAGAGGATGCGGCGTGGTGAAGTACCAGCTGTCCTTGGACGGGCTGAAAGAGACCCACGACCGCATAAGGCAGCCGGGATCCTACGATGCCACTATGGCCGCCATACCTATGCTGAGGGAAGCCGGGATCGACGTCGCCATAATGGCCACCGTATCGAAATGGAACGTCTCCGAGATGCCCGCACTGGTGGACGAGGTCGTCGAGAACAAGGCGGACATATTCGCGTTCGCACGCTACTGCCCTTCACTGGCCGACCGCGACACGACCTGCTCCCCTGCCGAGTACAGGAACATGATGGACCTCTGCTGGAAGAAGTTCGAAGAGCACAAGGGCTGCGACACCACGTTCAACCTGAAGGACCACCTTTGGACGCTCTACCGCTACGAGATAGGCGATTTCCATCCCGCCGACTACCCCGACGACGAATACGTCTACGACGGATGCAACTGCGGCAACTCCCACCTCACCATCCTCTCCGACGGCGGAGTCTACGCCTGCCGCAGGATGGAGAGCAAGGTGGGGAACGCCCTGACGGAAGACCTCTACGACCTGTTCACAGGCCCTAAGATGGACGTCTACCGGGTGTACGAGAACTTCGAGAAGTGTTCCAAGTGCGAGCTTCTCCGCTTCTGCCGCGGATGTCCTGCTGTGGCGAAAGGATACCACGGCGACATGTACGCGCCGGACCCCCAATGCTGGAAGGTGATCACGATCGATGAAGGCTGTAAGGATTGACAGGATAACGAAAGGAGAGGACGTCGCCCTCGTCGATGTCCCTGTTCCCAGCGCCTCTCCCGGGTGGGTGCTGGTAAAGGTCCGCGCGTTCGGCATGAACCACTCCGAGAAGATACTGCGTCTGGAGGAGATCGAGGAGGACTACATCGAGAATCCTGTGATCCCCGGAATAGAATGCGTCGGGGAGATCGTGGACCCGTCCGACTCCCGCTTCTCGAAGGGAGACAAGGTCATCGCCATGATGGGTGGGATGGGAAGGAGCTTCGACGGAAGCTATGCAGAATATGCCGTTCTTCCCGAGCATCATGTGTTCAGGGTTGAATCCGACCTGCCTTGGGACGAGCTCGCAGCCATCCCCGAGACCTATCTGACCGCATGGGGCTCCCTGTTCGAATGCCTGCAGCTGAAGAAGGGCGAGACCCTTCTGATTCGCGGAGCCACCTGCGCTCTCGGATACGCGACGATAGGGCTGGCCAAGGCGCTTGGATGCAAGGTCATAGGCACCACGCACCGCGATATCAAGCTGTCGCTTCTGAAGGATGCGGACGAAGCCGTCCTGGACGACGGAAAGCTGTCGTCCAAGGTGAAAGCCGACAAGGCGCTGGACCTGGTCGGTCCCAAGAGCCTTCTGGATACCCTCCGCTGTGTCAGGAAGGGAGGCATAGTCTGCGACACCGGGATCCTAGGCGGAGTCTACGCCCTGGACGGATTCGACCCCATCAAAGACATCCCGAACGGGGTGTATCTGACAGGATACTTCAGCAACAGCCCCACCCAGGAGACCGTTGACGACATATTCGCCTTCCTGAAGGAGCACGACCTCCATCCCGCGTACGCGAGATGCTTCGACTTCTCCGACATACGCGAAGCCTGCATCGCTCTGGACGGCGGAAAAGCCAACGGGAAGATAGTCGTCAGGGTATGATATGCCAAGACTGGCTGTGGGAAAACCTTATATAATGCAGCTCTATACTGCACTTATCGGACTCGTGGTCTAGATGGTTATGACGTCGCCTTGACATGGCGGAGGTCGCCGGTTCAAATCCGGCCGGGTCCACTCATCTCTTCTCTTCCAACTCTTGTCGTTTCTGCTTGTTTCTGTGTCTCGATCAAGTCGTTCTCCGATGCGTTGGTGTGGGGGAACCCATCGTTTCAAGCAAAGATTCCAGGTTTTCCGTGTATATTTTTAAATATCAATACTAGGATAACATGGACGGTCCGAGGCTTCGACCCACAAGGTCTGGCCGACGACCACCTCTTTTAGATTCCATTTCCCGAGAACGCTATGCGTACCGGACTTCGATCCCAATGGCAAAGGTCGTTCCCTCCGATGGTAGGCAATATCACCTCGGCGATTCGTGATCGAGATTGCGCCCGGGATGACGCGAAACGTCAGCAGCACTTTTGATCCCCTATGCAGTCCAAACTGAAGCCTCGACAGTTCGACAGAACGAGTTTGGATTCTGATTGGATGCATAATCGACAATTATTGATGAATAGAAGATACCAAAATGAAAACTGCTACGAAATTCGTAAAAAACATATTTTATCTTTGAAATTAGACTTGATTTCTACGAAATTCGTAGACTGGTGAAAAATCATTATAAGGATAGTCAAGATACGGTAAAGCCATAAATTGCTGCGTCTGGTCCGTCTTTCGTATGGGCGAGCATGGAGCAATCACTCATGCTGAGCATGGGGAGAGATAAAATGGTCGACCTAATCACGGCAATAGACGGAATGGTCTGCGTCTGGAACGCTTACTTCTGGCGCATCGCATTCGTCTTCCTCATCGGTCTGGGCATCGTCTTCACCATCAAGCTGAAGGGTATCCAGATCACGCACCTGGGGCGCAACGCCAAGCTGGCGCTGTCAGGTGTCAGCGAAGGGAAAGGAAAGAAGAAGCTGTCGTCGTTCGAAGCGTTCTGCATCAGCATGGGCGCTCGTATCGGTGTAGGAAACATCGCCGGAGTGGCCACAGCTATAGTCACCGGAGGACCCGGTGCTGTGTTCTGGATGTGGGTCTTCGCCATCATCGGTTCTGCGAGCAGCTTCATGGAATCCGTCCTGGCGCAGATCTACAAGGAGCAGAAGACCGACGGCGGTTATCACGGTGGGCCCGCATATTATGCGACGAAGGGACTCAAGAGCAGAAAGCTCGGAATCTTCGTCGCCATGCTGCTCGTCCTGACTTTCGGAGTCGGGTTCGTCATGGTCCAGTCCTGCAACGCGTCCAACGCGCTCTGCGGAGCGTTCGACTTCGAGAACAACCACATGATCTTCGCGGTCATCATCGCGGCCATCGCCTCGGTCCTGGTGTTCGGCGGATTCAAGCTGATCGGAAAGTTCTCTTCCACCGTCGTCCCCATCATGGCGGTCCTCTGGATCATCTTCGCCATCATCGCCATGGCTTTCAATGTGGAAAACCTCGGAAACGCCATCGGAATGATCTTCGCCAACGCGTTCGACATCCCCAGCATAATCGGTGGTGGAATCGGTACGATCATCATCACCGGTCTGAAGAGAGGAGTGTTCTCCAACGAGGCTGGTCTGGGTTCCATCGCCAACGTCGCTGCGACCTCCGACATCAAGCACCCCGTCAAGCAGGGAAAGATCCAGTCCTTCGGTGTCCTCGTCGATACCCTCTTGGTCTGTACCGTCACCGCCCTCGTCATCCTGTCCTACGGCAGCTTCGACTCCATCATGGCCTTCGGAGACAAGGGATCGGTCCTCGTCCAGGACGTCATCAGCAGCACTCCCATGGGAGAGGCCGCCAACTACATCATCGCGGTGTTCATGTTCATCTTCGCTTTCACCAGCATGATCGGATACTACACCATGAGCGAGTCCAACGCCAGGTTCATCAAGGACAGCAAGGTCACCGTCAACCTCGTGCGCATCATCGTCATCGTCTCGGCGCTCGTCGCCGCGATCATCGCGGACGTCACCGTAGTGGACGACATCAGCGACACGTTCATGGCGGCGATGGCTTCGGTCAACATGGTCATCGTAGCGCTGCTCAGCAGGCAGGTGTTCGAAGCTTATGCGGACTGGCGCAACCAGAAGAAGGCCGGAATCGAAGAGCCCGAGTTCCACAAGGACATCCTTTCGGACTCGAGCGGAGTCACGGAGTGGAGATGATATCATGAAGCCGATAAGCAACGCAATCGCCGTAGTAGGCCTGATCGCCGTCGCGCTCGGAATCTCCATGGCATACATCGAGAGGCACACCGACGACGTGAACCTGGCGTTCATCCCTCTGTTGATAGGGTTCGTCGTGATAGCGATCTTCTACCAGCTCATCACGAAGAGAGACAACGACGAGTACGGGAAGATCCACGAGAAGGACTATTCCCAGAAGAAGCAGTGAAACGATTTACGGGGGCGAACCCCCCGTCTTTTTATTCAGATTATCAGAAGCGCGATGTTCTCCGAGAGGATCGCATCGGCGTGCAGCCTGTAGCCGAGGATCTTCTCGATCTCCTCGCTGTGCTTCCCTGCGATGGCCGAGAGCTCCTTGGAGCTATAGCTGGGGGAGCCTTTGGCTATGACCGCTCCGTCGCACACGATGTCGACCACCTCGCCCTTCTTGAACTCGCCTTCGACCTTGCGTATCCCGACGGGCAGGAGCGACTTGTGATCGAGGACGGCCTTCTCGGCGCCCTTGTCGATCGTGATGCGACCGGCGGCGTGAGCCGATTTTATCCATCTGCGCTTCTTGGGGACCTCGTCTCCGGAGACGAACAGGGTTCCCACGTCGTCTCCCGCCACGGTGCGGTAGACGGCCCCGTAGACGCTGCTGGAGGCGATTATCATATTGCATCCGGCATCCCTGCAGATCATGGCGGCTTCGATCTTGGTCTTCATGCCTCCGGTCCCGAAGCCGGAGCCGGTCCCGCCTGCCATGGCCTTGACGGATTCGTCTATCTTGGTCACCACAGGGATGAACTTGGCGTCCTTGTTCTCGCGGGGGTTGCTGTCGTAGAGGCCGTCGATGTCCGAGAGTATCACCAGGAGATCGGAATCGGTCCTGCTGGCGACGATGGCCGACAGGGTGTCGTTGTCCCCGAACTTGATCTCGTTGATGCACACGGCGTCGTTCTCGTTGATTATGGGAACCACCGAGTTGTCCAGAAGGGACTCGACCGTGTTGTTGAGGTTGTTGGCGCTGTCCCTGTCGGAGTAGACGTCGAATGTCATGAGGATCTGGGCCACCAGTATCCCGTGCTTCTGGAAGCTCTCGGACCACTTCTGCATCAGGATGCTCTGGCCTACGGAGGCCGCGGCCTGCCTTATAGGCATCTCCTTGGGCTTGGGCTTCACCCCCATGGCCTTCAACCCGATGCCTACGGCTCCGGACGTCACGATAAGGACCTGGCGGCCCTCCTCCCTCAGACGGGAGACCTGATCCGCCACCGAGTCCATGAAGTCCTTCGACACCGCCCCATCCTTGATCAGGGACGTGGTGCCTATCTTGACGACGACGCGCCTGACGTCTCCCAGAAGCTCCTTCCTCTCCGACATGCCATCCCTCAGAACGGATACTCCTTCTCCGAAGGCGTGTGCTTGAAAGGCTTAGCGTCCTTTCCGACGTAGTCCTTGACGACCTGTCCGTTCCCGAGCAGGACGTACTTGTAGATCATCAGCCCCTCCATGCCCACAGGACCGCGGGAATGTATCTTGTTGGTGCTTATGCCGACCTCGGCCCCTTTTCCGTACCTATAGCCGTCGGCGAAGCGGGTGGACGCGTTGACGAAGACGTCTGCCGAGTCCACCATCTTGGCGAATACCGCGGCTTTCTTCATGTCGGAGGTCATGATGGCATCGGTGTGATGGGAGCTGTGCGAGTTGATGAAAGCGATGGCTTCCTGCAGGGAATCGACAACCTTTACGGATATGATGAGGTCGCCGTACTCGGTGTTCCAGTCCTCTTCGGAGGCGGGGATCGCGGAAGGACAGGTCTTGCAGACCCTTTCGTCCCCTCTGACCTCTACCCCGTTGTCGGCGAACATCTTCAGCATCTTGGGAAGGAACCTGTCTGCGACAGCGGAATCCACAAGAAGCGTCTCCGTGGCGTTGCAGACGGCAGGATACTGGATCTTGGAGTCGAGGACCACCTGAGATGCCATCTCGATGTCGCAGTCGGAATCGACGTACACATGGCAGATTCCCGCGGCATGCCCGAGCACGGGGATCTTGGTGTGCGTCTGGATGTACTGTACGAAAGCGTTGGATCCCCTGGGGATGAGGAGATCGATGTAATCGTGGAGGCCCAGGATCGAATCGATGTCGGACCTGGACTCCATCAGGACGAACGCCTCCTTGGGGACTCCCGCACCTGCGGCCGCATCCCTCAGGATGTTGAACAGCGAGCGTATGGACTCCAGAGCCTCCCTGCCGCCTTTGAATGCCACGGAGTTGCCTGATTTGAGGCACAGGGACATGATCTGGGGCACCACGTCGGGACGGGACTCGAAGATGACCCCGAGCATCCCTATGGGGCAGCGGATCTGGTACAAGGTCAGCCCGTCGTCCAGGTCCAGAGCGGACATGGTCTCTCCGACCGGGTCCTTCAGGCCGATGACGTCCCTGATCCCAGCGATCATGCCGTCGATCTTGGTGTCGTCTATCTTCACCCTCTTGTACATCGACTTGGAGATCTCGCCGTTGTCGAGCATAGCCTGGGCTGCCGCCATGTCTTTGGAATTGGCTTCCAGGATGGCTTTCCTGTTGGAATCCAAGGCCTTCGCCATGGCTTCCAGGGCGGAATCCTTTGTTTCGGTGGACAGGACGGACATCGCGATGGACGCCTCCTTCGCACCTTTAATCTCTGAGACCACATCGGGCATAAACTGGCGATTGACAAAGACATTAAATAATCTAATCCTATAGGCGCGAACAGGCCGAGGTAGCCAAGCCCGGTATGGCGGCGGTCTCGAAAACCGCTGGAGCAATCCTCGGGAGTTCGAATCTCTCCCTCGGCGCCATTTCTCAATTCATAACGACTTAGACCACGTCTATCTGGCAGGACCTCATCGTGTCCAGGGCGGCCTCGTGGCGCTGTCTGGACGACCCTGCGCATGCGCGGGATATCACGGCGAGCCTCATCTCCGGGCAGACGGACCTCAGCATCACGGCGTTGCTCACCACGCAGATGTCGGTGCAGACGCCGACGAAATACACCTCGACGTCCTCCTTGCAGCGGGATGCGATTATCCCGGGGAGGTCCACGCTTCCGAACACGCCCTTCCTGACCGTGACCACCTCGGCGCCGGACTCCTCGAGGGCGCATTCCACGTCCGGGACGAGCTCCCAGCCCTCTGTGCCCTCTATGCAGTGCTCCACGGGGAGCCTGATGCCCTCCTGTGTGGAGAGATAGTCCTCGTCATGGGTGTCCATGGTGACCACGATGAGGCCGAAGCCTCCGTTCGTTATGACGTCCACGACATCCTTCACAGCGGAACGGCAGTCCTCGTTCCCGAGAGGGCCGTAGACGAAGTCGTTCTGCATATCGACCACGACGAGAACCCTGCCGAGCATATAAGACCTCTCAGAATGAAAAAACGGAGGGACGGCACGCGCTGTGCCGCCTTGGCTCCGGATCAGTTTATGATCTCGTCCAGCTTCTTGCGGATGCCGGACTTCTTCTTGGATTTGGTGCCGCTTCCGGCGGTCTTGTCGAGCTTCACGAGCATCTCGCGCTCCTCCTCGGAGACCTTCTTGGGCACCTCGATGGTGACCCTGACCAGAAGGTCGCCCCTGCTGGAAGAGTTGAGCCTGGGAAGCCCCTTGTTGGAGATCCTGAGCACGGTCCCGACCTGGGTTCCGGGCGGGATGGTGAGCACCGCCTTCTCCCCTTCGAGGGTCTCGACGGTCTCCTCCCCTCCCAGCACGAGCTTGGGATAGGTGGTGACGATGCCGGTCCAGAGGTTCGTGCCGTCGCGGTCGAACTTCTTGTCCTGCTTGACATGGATGACCACGAACAGGTCTCCCGAAGGTCCGCCGTTGTATCCGGCGTTCCCCTCTCCGGAGACCCTGAGCTTCATGCCGTCCTCCATTCCCTTGGGGAGGTTCAGGTCAATATGGGACTCCTTCTCCACCCTTCCGGTTCCGCGGCAGTGGGGGCACTTCTCTGCGGAGCTCTTTCCGGTTCCGCGGCAGTCGGGGCATTCCCTGACCGAGACCATGTTCCCGAACGGGGTCCTGGAGACGCTCTGGACCTGTCCCTGTCCGCCGCAGGTCTTGCAGGTGGTGACCTTCCCGTCCTTCCCTCCGGTCCCTTTGCAGGGATCGCAGAGGACGGTATGGGGCACGTCTATGCTGACCTTCTTGCCGTTGAGCACGTCCTTGAGGGTGACCTCCAGGTCGTACCTGAGGGACTCTCCCTGGGACGCGGAGGAGCGGCCGCTGCTCCTGGAGCGCCTGCCTCCTCCGAAGATGTCCCCGAATATATCCCCGAATATGTCGCTGATGTCGTCCGCGCGGGTGAAGTTGTCCCAGGTGAAGCCGTCCTGTCCGAACTGCTGCTTCACTCCGTCGAAGCCGTACTGGTCGTACAGGCTCCTTTTCTCCGGGTCCGAGAGAACCTCGTAGGCCTCGGAGATCTCCTTGAACTTGGCTTCGGCCACGTCCTTGGGCTCGGTGGAGACGTCAGGGTGGTACTTCTTCGCCAGGCTCCTGTAGGCCTTCTTGATGGTGTCGGCGTCGGCGTTCTTGTCGACCCCGAGCACCTCGTAGTAGTCTCTCGGCATTTCGGATTCCTCCTTCAGTCGTCGACGATCTTGTAGTCTGCATCGACGTAGTCGCCCTTCGCGGATTCCTGGGAGGCCTGTCCAGTGCTTCCCGCTCCGCCGGCTCCCTTGGGGGGCTCCTGCTGCTGCTTGGACGCCTCGGCGTAGATCCTCTGGCTGACGGGCTCCATGGCCTTCATCAGAGCGTCGATCTTCGCCTTGATGTCGTCGACGCTGTCGGTCTTGTTGGCGGCCTCCAGGTCGCTGACGGCGGCCTCGATGGAAGCCCTCTCCTGCTGGGTGACCTTCTCTCCGAGCTCGTCGAGGGTCTTGCGGACGGTGTAGACGCTGGTCTCGGCCTGGTTGTGGACCTCGACGAGCTCCATCTTCTTCTTGTCCGCGTCGGCGAACTGCTCGGCCTGCTTGACCATGGCGTCGATCTCGTCCTGGCTGAGCTTGTTGGAGGATGCGATGGTGATCTTCTGCTCCTTTCCGGTTCCCTTGTCCTTCGCGGAGACGTTGATGATACCGTTAGCGTCGATGTCGAAGGTGACCTCGATCTGAGGGATTCCGCGGCGTGCCGGGGGTATTCCGTCGAGGATGAATCTTCCGAGGGAGGTGTTGTCAGCCGCCATGGGCCTCTCTCCCTGGACGACGTTGATCTCGACCGAGGGCTGGTTGTCGACCGCGGTGGAGAACACCTGGGATTTCTTGGTGGGGATCGTGGTGTTCCTCTCGATCAGCTTGGTGGAGACTCCTCCGAGGGTCTCGATTCCGAGGGACAGCGGGGTGACATCCAGCAGAAGGACGTCCTTGACCTCTCCTGCGAGAACGGCTCCCTGGACCGCGGCTCCCATGGAGACGCACTCCATAGGGTCGATTCCGCGCTGGATCTTGGGTCCGACGATGCTCTCGACGAAGTTCTGGACGATAGGCATCCTGGTGGGTCCGCCGACCATGATGATCTTGTCGATCTTGTCGTTGGTCAGGTGGGCGTCGTTGATTGCCTGGACGATGGACTGCTTGCACCTGGAGACGATGGGCTCCACGAGCTCCTCGAGCTTGGCGCGGGTCAGGGTCTGGATCAGGTGCTTGGGGCCGGAGGCGGCCGCGGAGATGGAGGGGAGGTTGATCTCGGTCC
>JAEEGK010003936.1_pt1 | contig 36670 bp, 26 predicted proteins | sample 8958771 | NCBI WGS metagenome assembly JAEEGK01 (sample SAMN16246547, study PRJNA631951) | gut metagenome | biome: gut microbiome; feature: rumen; material: SC-attached | host: Bos | place: Iran: Karaj | collected 2018-10 | reverse complement strand
ACCGCAAAGACCGTGGGAGGTCTCGGACTGGGCGGTGTAGTTATCGCAGGTATTATATGGATGCTTCTCGGCCGTAATCCCGCCGAAGTGCTTCAGATGGCCAACCAGATGGGCGGCGGCGTGTCCGGTACAGAGTATGTCGAGACCGAAGAAGACCGCCAGCTCTTTGAATTCGCAACCAAGATCCTTGCGGGAACCGAAGATGTCTGGACCGCTATTTTCCGCCAGAACAATCTGACTTACGTTCCCCCGAAACTCGTCGTTTTCGACGGTGCGGTGCAGTCAGGCTGCGGCGGAGCTTCCGCTTCTTCAGGTCCGTTCTATTGCTCGGCCGATCAGAGCGTCTATCTCGACCTGTCTTTCTTCAAGGATATGAAACGGCAGTTCGGCACTACCGGCGACTTCGCCTGGGCCTATGTGATCGCCCACGAGGTGGGTCACCACGTGCAGTATCTGCTTGGAACCCTCGACCAGGTACACCAGCAGATGGCCCGTTCGTCCAAGACCGTTGCTAACCAGCTCAGCGTAAGGCTTGAACTCCAAGCTGATTTCTATGCTGGCGTCTGGGCATATCACGACAACAAGAACTTCGGCTCTCTCGAGGACGGAGACATCAAGGAAGGCCTTGATGCTGCTTCAGCCATCGGAGACGACCGCCTGCAGAAACAGACCTACGGCCGTACGGTTCCCGATTCGTTCACCCACGGTACTTCTGCACAGAGGATGAAGTGGCTCAAGAAAGGCTTGAGCACCGGCAATCCTGCCGACGGAGACACATTCTCTCCTGCTTATACAGCCCTTTAGCGAATATAATACGACTTTATCCGATGAAATACGCCGGCTGCGACCCAGTCGGCGTATTTCGTTTGTAAATAAATTAATATCTTTGCCGCTTGGAATCTAATCTTGAAGCCTCTATGAACACACTCTTCGACAAAATCTGGGACAGACACGTGGTTCAGCAGGTAGAGGACGGCCCCGTACAGCTCTATATCGACAGACTTTACTGCCACGAGGTGACTACACCCCAGGCATTCGACGGTATGCGCGCACGCGGCATCAAATGTCTTCGCCCCGACCGGATTGTCTGCATGCCTGACCATAATACTCCTACCCACGACCAGGACAAGCCCATTGCTGATCCCGTTTCAAAACAACAGGTAGACACCCTTGCAGCAAATGCATCAGAGTTCGGCCTGACGCACTATGGAATGATGGACCCCCGCAACGGCATCATCCACGTCGTAGGTCCTGAGAGAGGTCTCTCGCTCCCCGGAATGACCATAGTATGCGGCGACTCGCACACCTCGACCCACGGTGCGATGGGTGCGGTTGCCTTCGGCATCGGCACTTCCGAGGTCGAGATGGTGCTCGCATCCCAGTGCATCCTCCAACAGAAGCCCAAGTCAATGCGTATCAGCGTCGAGGGCAAACTTGGAAAAGGCGTGACCGCGAAGGATGTGGCTCTGTATATTATGAGCAAGATGTCCACCAGCGGCGCTACCGGTTATTTTGTGGAATATGCCGGCAGTGCGGTAAGGTCTCTGAGCATGGAGGGCCGTCTGACTTTGTGCAACCTGTCGATAGAGATGGGTGCCCGCGGAGGTTTCATCGCCCCCGACGAGGTTACTTTCGAATATATAAAAGGACGCGAGTACGCTCCGAAGGGTGAAGCCTGGGACAAGGCAGTTGAGGAGTGGAAGTCACTGCGCAGCGGCGATGACGCTATATTCGACCGCGAAATACGCTTCGAGGCTGAAGACATAGAGCCTATGGTTACATATGGCACCAACCCCGGTATGGGTATGGGCATTTCAAGCAATATCCCTGCGCTTGAGGATATTCCCTCAGCAAGCCGCGAGTCTTTCAAGAGGGCATTGGACTATATGCAGTTCGCTCCCGGCGATTCGCTCAAGGGCAAGAAGGTAGACTATGTGTTCTGCGGCTCTTGCACTAACGGCCGCATCGAAGACTTCCGTGCGTTCGCTTCTATCGCAGCAGGACGCAGGAAAGCTGACTGGGTCACCGCCTGGCTGGTTCCCGGTTCGTGGATGGTCAAGAAGCAGATCGAAGACGAAGGTCTCGACAAAGTGCTGAAGGCCGCCGGCTTTGAAATCCGTCAGCCCGGTTGTTCTGCCTGCCTTGCAATGAACGACGACAAAATCCCAGCAGGCAAGCTTGCAGTTTCCACTTCTAACCGTAATTTCCAGGGCCGTCAGGGTCCCGGAGCCCGCACAGTTCTCGCAAGCCCCCTGATGGCCGCAGCTGCCGCCGTCACCGGATATTTAACCGATCCCAGGACACTTTTGTAAACGCTTCCGCCATGAAACAGAAATTCAATATAATCAAGAGCACCTGTGTGCCTCTGCCTCTGGAGAATGTAGACACCGACCAGATAATCCCTGCACGTTTCCTTAAGGCTACCACCAAGGACGAAAAGTTCTACGGTGACAATCTGTTCTGCGACTGGCGGTTCAACGCCGACGGAACCCCCAACAAGGATTTCGTTCTCAACAATCCCGTATATGGCGGAGACATTCTGGTGGCAGGCAAGAACTTCGGCAGCGGTAGCAGCCGTGAGCACGCCGCCTGGGCTATCGCCGGATATGGATTCAAAGTGGTTATTTCAAGTTTCTTCGCAGATATCCACAAGAACAACGAACTCAACAACTTCGTACTCCCGGTAGTGGTCAGCGAGGAATTTCTCGCTGAGCTTTTCGACAGCATAGCAAAGAATCCGAAGATGGAAGTGACTGTCGATGTCCCGGCTCAGACCGTTACCAATAACGCTACCGGTCGCAGCGAGCATTTTGCCATCAACGGCTACAAGAAATACTGCCTGATGAACGCCCTGGACGACATCGATTTCCTGCTTCAGAGCAAAGACAAGATCGAAGCCTGGGAAAAGGCAAACGCATAGACTGCCATGAGAGTTGAGATAATGGACACGACTCTGCGCGACGGCGAGCAGACGACGGGGGTGAGTTTCCTCTCCCACGAAAAACTGCTTATCGCCCGCACATTGTTGAAAGACCTCAAGGTAGACCGCGTTGAGGTGGCTTCAGCCCGTGTTTCGGCAGGGGAGAAGGAGTCAGTCCGCGAGATATGCGCCTGGGCTGACCGTCACGATATGCTCGACCGCATCGAAGTGCTCGGCTTCGTGGATGGCGGCACCTCCCTGCAATGGATACTGGATTGCGGCTGCCGCGCGATGAACCTTCTCTGCAAGGGGTCTTACCGTCACTGCACCCAGCAGCTTGGCAAAACTCCCGCAGAACACTTCTCCGACATACGCAATGCCGTTGCTGATGCCACCGCAAAAGGTGTGGCGGTCAACCTCTATCTGGAAGACTGGAGCAACGGAATGAAAGATTCGCAGGAATACGTCTTCCAGCTGATGGAACACCTGTCAGACTGTGGCGTCAAAAGGTTCATGCTGCCCGATACCCTGGGCGTGCTGAGCCCCTGCCAGGTGTCTGTCTTCATCAAGAAAATGGTAGGCGCTTTCCCCGGCCTGCATTTCGATTTCCACGCACATAACGATTATGACCTGGCTGCAGCGAATACCCTGGCTGCCGTCAAGGCCGGTTGCAAAGGTGTCCACACCTGCGTCAACGGTCTTGGAGAGAGAGCCGGCAACGCTCCTCTCGCAAGCGTCCAGGCTATTCTGAAGGACCTTGCCGGCGTAGAGACCGGCATCGACGAGGGCCGTCTGCACGAAGTCAGCCGTATGGTGGCCAGCTATTCGGGCGTTCCTATTCCGCCCAACCGCCCCGTGGTGGGAGAGTATGTCTTTACCCAGGTGGCAGGTGTACACGCCGACGGCGACAAGAAGGACAACCTCTATTGCAACGACTTGATTCCGGAACGTTTCGGCCGCAAGAGGGAGTATGCCCTCGGCAAGAACAGCGGCAAGGCCAACATCCTCAAGAATCTTGAGAACCTGGGTCTGGAACTCACTGCCGAGCAGACAAGACGCGTTACCGAGCGGATCATCGAACTCGGTGACAAGAAGGAAGTGGTGACCGCCGATGACCTGCCGTACATCGTGAACGACGTGCTCAAGCACGACAGTGCAGTTGAAGACAGGGTCAAACTCCTGAGCTATATGGTAACCACTGCATATGGCCTGAAGCCAATCGCGAGCGTCAAGCTCGAAATAGACGGTGAAATATACGAAGGACAGGCAAGCGGAGACGGCCAGTACGACGCCTTCGTGCGTGCCGTCCGACACATATACAAGGACAATATGCATACGGCTTTCCCGTGGCTGACCGACTATGTTGTGTCGATCCCTCCCGGAGGCCGTACCGATGCCCTGGTTCAGACCACCATCTACTGGGACTGGGACGGTCGCGTAATCCATACCCGCGGCCTCGATGCCGACCAGGTCGAGGCTGCCATCAAGGCTACTCTCAAGATGCTGAACATACTGGCCAGCGAACACAAGGAAAACAATTAATATTCAAACAATATGGATTTCAAGATAGCAGTTCTTGCCGGAGACGGCATCGGACCCGAGATTTCAAAGCAGGGCGTTGACGTGATGAGCGCCGTTTGCGCCAAATTCGGTCATAAAGTGACATACAAGGATGCGATTTGCGGTGCCGCAGCGATCGATGCGGTAGGCGACCCCTTCCCCGAGGAGACCTTCCAGGCCTGTATGGATGCCGATGCAGTACTCTTCTCCGCAGTAGGCGACCCCAAGTTTGACAACGACCCTACAGCCAAGGTACGTCCCGAACAGGGCCTTCTCGCAATGCGCAAGAAACTCGGCCTGTTCGCCAATATCCGCCCGGTAGAGACCTTTGACTGTCTCATCCACAAGTCTCCGCTCCGCGAGGACCTCGTCAAGGGTGCCGACTTCATCTGCATCCGCGAGCTCACCGGAGGTATGTATTTCGGTGAGAAATATCAGGACAACGACAAGGCCTACGACACGAACTACTATACCCGTCCCGAAATCGAGCGTATCCTCAAGGTCGGCTTCGAATATGCCCGCCGCCGCAACCGTCACCTCACTGTTGTCGACAAGGCCAACGTCCTTGCTTCAAGCCGTCTGTGGCGCAAGGTCGCACAGGAGATGGAGAGCAGTTATCCCGATGTCCGCACCGACTATATGTATGTTGACAATGCAGCGATGAGAATGATTCAGGAACCTACCTTCTTCGATGTGATGGTGACTGAGAATACTTTCGGCGACATCCTTACCGACGAGGGCAGCTGCATCACCGGAAGTATGGGCCTTCTGCCTTCTGCCTCTACCGGAGAGCATACTCCCGTATTCGAGCCCATCCACGGTTCGTGGCCGCAGGCAAAGGGGCTTAACATTGCCAACCCGCTGGCTCAGATCCTCTCGGTGGCTATGCTGTTCGAATATTTCAACCTTATGGAAGAGGGTGCACTCATCCGCAAGGCCGTGAAGGCTTCTCTCGACGCCAATGTCCGTACTCCCGAGATCCAGGTCGAAGGCGGTGCCAAATACGGCACCAAAGAGGTCGGCGCCTGGATAGTGGATTACATCCAGAAAGCTTGAACAAGTTTATAACATTCCTTAAGAACTGGGCACTCCCCGTGTCGATGATCGCGGGTGTTGCTGCCTATTTCATCTTTGCTGCTCTGCATCTGCCTCCGGCTGCCCACGCTGCGGCCAACAAGCTGGTGGGCTTCCTTCAACCCGCGCTGCTCTTCTGCATGCTGTTCCTGTCATTCAGCAAGATCGATCCGAAGACAGTGCGTTTCCGCCCGTGGCATCTGTGGATGCTGCTGATACAAGGCGGCACATATCTGCTGATGGTGTTGCTGCTCGTCCTGACAGATTTCAGCGAGTCGGTTGACATTCTCATCGAGAGTTTTATGCTGTGCATAATCTGTCCGACGGCGACTGCCGCCGTTGTGGTGACCGACAAACTGGGCGGCGATATGGCGTCTACCGTGACATATACGATGCTGATCAACGTGCTCACGGCGTTCCTGATATCGATTTCCGTCCCGCTGCTCAATCCTGACACTACGATGAGTTTTGGCCAGGCGCTTGGCACTATGATGGGCAAGGTGTTCTCTGTGCTCGTCCTGCCGCTTATCCTGGCTGTTCTTGTCAGGTACCTGATGCCGAAAGTCAACAAGCTCGTCTGCAAGCCGAAAGATCTCGCTTTCTATCTCTGGACAATCTGCCTTGCACTGGCGCTGGCACTGACTACAAGGTCGCTGGTACACACTGACATCGCCTGGTATTACATTGTCGGCATAGGAGTAATCTCGGCGTTGACCTGTGTGCTTCAGTTCGCGCTCGGCCACAGGATAGGAGAACGCTATTCCGACCGCGTGACCGCCGGTCAGTCTTTCGGCCAGAAGAACACGATGTTCCTGATATGGGTGGCATACACCTTTATGAATCCCGTCACATCCCTTGCCGGAGGCCTCTACAGTATATGGCACAACCTCTACAATTCCTGGCAGCTCTATAAGGAGAGGGAAAAGTAGCCCTTGCCTTTTTTGCAGTTTTTGGCGATTTAAGATACATTTGCAACTATTAACAATCACTTATAATAACTACGATGCAGAAACGTTTCATACTTCCGGAAGACCAGATTCCGAAACAATGGTACAACATTCAGGCAGAGATGCCCAACAAACCCCTGCCTATGCTCAACCCCGGTACCAAGCAGCCCGTAACTGTAGACGAACTCAGCCATATCTTTTCAAGAGCGGCTTCTGAACAGGAACTTAACACGACCGACGCTTGGATTGACATCCCGGAGCCTGTGCGTGAACTCTATAAATACTACCGTTCGACACCTCTCGTGCGTGCCTACGGCCTTGAGAAGGCACTCGGCACTCCCGCACACATCTACTTCAAGAACGAGAGCGTAAGCCCTGTCGGTTCACACAAGCTGAACAGCGCCCTGCCGCAGGCATACTACTGCGCACAGGAAGGCATCACCAACGTAACTACTGAGACCGGTGCCGGCCAGTGGGGTACGGCCCTCTCATATGCAGCCAAGGTTTTCGGCCTTGAAGCAGCTGTCTATATGGTGAAGATATCTTATGAGCAGAAACCTTACCGTCGCAGCATAATGCAGACATACGGCGCACAAGTGATTGCTTCTCCGTCGATGTCAACCCGCGCCGGCAAGGATATCCTTACCGCACAGCCCAACTATCAGGGTTCGCTTGGCACAGCCATCAGTGAGGCTGTCGAACTCGCGATGAACACTCCGAACTGCCGTTATTCACTCGGCTCGGTGCTCAACCACGTCGTTCTCCACCAGTCCATCATCGGCCTCGAGGCTGAGAAGCAGATGGAGATGGCCGGCGAGTATCCCGACCTCGTGATAGGATGCTTCGGCGGCGGCAGCAACTTCGGCGGCATCTCGTTCCCGTTTATGCGCCACGTCTTCTCAGGCAAGAAGAAAACCAAGTTCCTGGCAGCAGAGCCCTCTGCCTGCCCGAAGTTCACCAAAGGAATCTATCACTACGATTTCGGTGACGAGGCAGGTTACACTCCCCTGATCGCGATGTACACTCTTGGCCATACCTTCCAGCCGGCAAACATCCACGCAGGCGGCCTCCGTTACCACGGTGCAGGTATGATAATTTCCCAGCTCTACAAGGACGGCTATCTGTCGGCTGTCGACATCCCGCAGACCGAAACCTTCAAAGCCGGACTGCTCTTCTCACAGACCGAGAGCATCATTCCCGCTCCCGAGTCTTGTCACGCCATCGCTGCTACCATCCGCGAAGCAGAGAAATGCAAGAAGACAGGCGAGGAGAAGGTCATCCTCTTCAATCTCAGCGGCCACGGACTGATCGACATCGCAGCATACGACAAATATCTTGCAGGCGACCTGACAGATGCTACCGTGTCAGACGAATATATCCAGAAGAGCATTGCTGAACTGAAAGCGAAATTAGGGTAATTCCTGAATGGAAGAAAACAACAGCCATAAGGTTAAGCAGAGCCAGAGGATCCAGACCTCAATTCTCAGCAAGGCAGAGAAGAAGGCCCTCAACTGGCTTGCCGCAAGGCAGCCGGAATGGGTGACATCCGATATGCTCACTGCAATAGGATGTGTCGGCACGGTCCTTATAGCATTGGGATATGCGCTGTCCGGAAAGGACATCAATTTCCTCTGGCTCGCTACCTTGGGCTTGTTTGTCAACTGGTACGGAGATTCTCTGGACGGAACCCTTGCCCGCTACCGCGGCACACAACGCCCGACTTATGGCTTCTTCGTGGACCATATGGTCGACTGTATGAGTGAAGTGGTGATGTTCGTGGGACTTGGACTTTCTCCGCTGATCCATTTCAACCTGGCGATGCTAGCGCTGGTGTGCTATCTGCTGATGTCGATCTATGTCTACATCACTGCACACCTCAAAGGGCAGTTCAAGTTGTCATATGCCAAACTGGGACCGACGGAACTGCGCGTATTGGCAGCCCTGGTCAACACCGTTCTGATTTATGTGGCTGCCATCCGGAATCTTTCATTGGACTTCACTTTGTTCGACCACGGCGTCAGCCTGTCGTTGCTCGACCTGGTGGCGATTGCAATATGCCTGGTCCTGCTGGTGTCGTTGTTAGTTAACTTCTTCAAGGATGCAAAGGAATATGCCAAGCTCGACCCCAAGGTCAGAAAAGGGGAGTGAGCCGGCAAACGTGATTCTCGGCATAGAGGAACTGTGCCGGGTGTCGCCGTTGTTCCGGGGTCGCATCGGCCATGGGCTTGCACGGCTGCTGATGGACATCTTCCGCGTTTCCAGCATTAACCGGCTTTACGACGGGGCGGCTGACAGCCGCGGAATCGAAGCCTGTTCCAAGGTTATCGACGGAATGGGCTGCAACTACCTGATTGGGAATGCCGCCAATCTGGCAAAAATCCCTGCAGACGGTCCTTTTATCACAGTCAGCAATCATCCGTACGGTGGCCTTGACGGCCTGATCTGCATCGAACTTGTCGGCTCCGTCAGAAAGGACTACAGATTCGTCGTAAACAATATCCTGGCCCGGGCCGAATCGCTGGGAGACGCTTTCATCACAGTGACTCCCACGACCACCGAAAAGAAAGCTCCTGATGCAGTCACTGTGAGCGGAATCAAGAAATTGATGGGACAACTTCGGGAAGGTCACGGTCTCGGCTGCTTCCCTTCGGGGGCTGTTTCAGACTATATTCCCCGACAGCGCAAGCTCCAGGACCGCGAGTGGCAGGAAAGTATGCTGCGCATAATCAAGAAGGCCGGAGTTCCTGTCATACCCATCTATTTCCCCGGCCGCAACTCCCGTCTCTTTTATTTCCTGGGCTTGATAAGCTGGAAACTGAGACTGCTGCGTCTGCCCTCTGAATACTTCAACAAGCATAAAGGCGTCCACAAGGTGATAGTGGGAGAGCCCATATCAGTAGAAGAACAGCAGCAGTACCGGGACCTGAAGGAGTATGGTCAGATGCTCCGCTCCCGGGTATACGATATGCCCGTTCCGGACAACTGCATTCCGAGGAGCGAACTCTTCCGATAATCATTCTCAATTGTAGGTAATATGAGCAATATTGACAAGGTACTGGAGTTAAATCGCAGGTTCGTAGAGAAAAAGGGATATGAGACGCATTTGACCGACAAGTTTCCGGACAGGAAACTGGCGGTGCTGAGCTGTATGGACACGCGCCTGTCCGTGCTGCTGCAGGAGGCGCTCGGCCTCAAGAACGGCGATGCAAAGATTATCAAGAACGCGGGTGCAGTGATCCCGTCTCCCTGGGATTCGGCTATGCGCAGCCTTATCGTGGCGGTGTATGAACTGGGCGTGACGGAGATTATGGTGGTGGCCCATACCACCTGCGGAGCCTGCCATATGAGTTTTCATCATTTTAAGGACGAGATGCTCAAGCGTGGCATCCCGGCCGCTGAACTCGTGCGTACTGACGTCGACCTTGACGGATGGCTGGAAGGCTTCCACGACACGGAACAGTCCGTCAGAAACACTGTCGCAGCCATCACTGGTCACCCGTTGATGCCGACAGACATAACTGTCCGTGGCTTCATCATAGACTCGGCCACAGGACAGTTGTCGGAGGTCATTTAACTGACTGTATCTTCTCCTTGATATGATTTCATTTTATTCAGTTTAATCCATTTCATTGGAAAAATATCAAAAAGCTACTCCCAGCCCTATGCTGGCGTAGTAGAGAAGATTCTGGTACAGAGGAGAATATCCAAACCCGGCCTTGACGGGTAAAGTCAGTGCTTCATTCAGCTCGAAACTGTAGGTGCCTTCCAGCATCATACTGCTGACGGCGAAACCGTCATAGTTGCCATAGTATACTGACTTACGGGGAACGGCGCTGAAAGTAGCCTTAAGCTCGAAGTTGCCGAAGCTGTAGGGCACGCCCAGTTCCATATAGTTGGAGTAGTTGCGCTTGGCGCCTGTCTCGTCATAGTCATCACCGTAAAGCGAAGTGTAGAAAGTCAGCGAAGCGGGAACCGGACCGGGGATGGTATATCCTACGCCGACCTCACCCATATCTCCGAAGTAGTTGTTCCACTCGATGTGAAGACCGTGGGCCTCGACATATACGGTCAACTGATATTCTGAATAGTGTTCGGGAACATTCAGTGACTGGTATGTCCAGAAATAGGTTTCAGCATAGAAGTTCTCATCGGCGCTCGTGAAGTTCAAACCGATGTCGAAAGAAGCGCCGGGGGCGAAATGTTTGTCATAACCAGGATGCATACCTCTCCAGATATATGTGGTCATAAATTCCTTGTCGGCCATAAAGCCCAGATCTTGGGCGGACACTCCGTTGGCAAAGCATAGCAATGCTGCAGCGATCATTATGTATTTTTTCATTATTGTTCTGTTTATTGCCGCCTTCAGGCGGGATTTGACGTGAATTCTGGGGCTCTGCTAGTTGTTGTAGCACGTCTCTCCGTGCTCGTAGATGTCCAGGCCTTCTTCCTCAATACGAGGCTCCACGCGGATGCCGTGTATCTTGTCAAGTACTTTGAATGTGATCAATCCTAAGGAGAAAGCCCACGCTGCCGTAACGAGGACACCCAGTGCCTGAATGCCCAGAAAATGCGCTCCACCACCGTAGAACAGGCCGCCGTCAGTGGCAAACAGGCCGGTGAGGATGGTGCCGAGAATGCCGCAGGTGCCGTGAACTGAGACTGCTCCGACAGGGTCGTCGATTTTGCAGACTTTGTCGATGAGGGCGACGGAACCGACCATAGCCACGCCGCAGATGGCTCCTATGATGGCAGCGCCTCCTATGGAGACCATGTCACAGCCGGCCGTGATTCCTACCAGGCCTGCCAGGATGCCGTTGCATACCAGCGAGAGAGAAGGTTTGCCGTATGCCAGCCAGGTGAGGAAAAGGACAGAAAGCCCGCCTGTCGCTGCTGCCATATTAGTGGTGCACATAACGTGTGATATGGCTATGGCATTTGCGGAACCGTCGGCTGCCAGTTGAGAGCCCGGGTTGAAACCAAACCATCCGAACCAGAGTATGAACACTCCGAGCGCGCCGAATGTCAGGTTGTGGCCGGGAATGGCGTGCGACCGGCCGTTCTTGGAGTATTTGCCAAGTCTTGGGCCGAGCACCATCGCTCCGGCAAGGGCGATTACGCCTCCGCAGGTGTGGACCACCGTAGAGCCGGCGAAATCGTGGAACCCCAGCTCGCTGAGCCAGCCGCCTCCCCAGGACCAGTGTCCTTCGATGGGATAGATCAGGACCGAAATGATGATAGAGATGAGTATGTACATTGAGAATTTGGTGCGCTCTGCCATGCCGCCGGAAACGATCGTCGCCGCAGTGGCGCAGAATACTGTCTGAAATATCAGCGTGCATTCGGCAGGAATGTTGGAATCGCCGATGAATTTCCAGTCGAAAAGGTGAAGGCCTCCTATGAAGCCGTTGCCGCTGCTGTGCATAAGGCCGAAACCTATCATCCAGAACAGGAACGAGCCTATCATAAAGTCCACGAAGTTCTTCATCAGAATGTTGGCGGTGTTCTTCGAACGGGTGAAGCCCGCCTCTACAAGTGCGAATCCGGGTTGCATAAAGAACACAAGCATTGCTGCGATCAATACCCACGCGGTGTCAAGTCCATTTATAGTTGTCATAGCTGTAATCATTTTAAAGGTTCTACTTCTTGTCTGCCAGTACGGTGTCCCCGTGTTCGCCTGTGCGTATAGACCAGGTGTCGTCTACCGGACTGACGAATATTCTGCCATCTCCCACGCTGCCGGTGCGGGCAGCGCCCATTATTGCGTCGATTGCCGGCTGGACGAACTGGTCTCTGCAGATGATGGTTATCTCGATGCGGGAGATGATGTCTGTGCTGTACATCACTCCTCGGTAGATTCTGTCCTCGCGGTCCTGGCCTATGGCCTTGACTTCAGCATAGGAAAACCAGTTGATGTCGGCCTCGAACAGAGCTTCCTTGACATCGTCGAAACGGGTCTTCCTGATAATGGCTTCAATTTTCTTCATTGGTTAGTAGTATTTGTTAATAAAAAAAAGACCGGCCTCGGTTGAGACCAGTCTTCGTGATTAAGCTTTATTATGTCAGATTATTGTCTTTCCTGCTGGCCCAAAGGAGTGACTGTCCGAACCTGATTCTGATTCTGACGCTGGCAGTTCTGATTGCCGAAGTGGATCATCAAACCTTTGGGCATGTTTGTGTTTTCTGTTTTCGTGGCAAAGATATGAAATGGATATCTATTTGACAAATATTTTGCGAATTATTTGTCAAATCGACAGGGATACTATATATAATAAGATAAAATGTTAATCGTCAATCGGGACGGACCGTTTGATCCGCTGGTCGAGTGACGTGAGAGTCTCTGTGTTGATGACGCCGGGGATTTCCTGGATACGGCCGTTCAGCAGTTCCATCAGGTGGTTGGCGTCGTGGGCGTATAGCTTGATGAGGATTGTGTACGCTCCCAGAGTGAACTGTGATTCCACAATCTCGGGAATCTTCTCGAGTTCTGAAACGACGCTGTTGTACAGCGAGCCCTTCTCGAGGGTGATTCCGACATAAACGCACATGTTGAATCCGAGTTTCTGGGGGTTGACGTGGAATCCGGAATTCTTGATAACGCCTATATCGGTCATTCTCTGCACTCTCTGGTGGACCGAAGTGCGCGATATGCCGACCTGTTCGGCTACATCACGGAATGGAATGCGTGCGTTGAGCGTTATAATCTTGAGGATTTTGCGATCGATTGAGTCGGTCAGTTCGTTTGTGTTCATAGGTGGTGTAAATTGTTGCTGTAGTAAAGTTAGTAATTATACCGACAAATTGTCAAAATAATATCTAAAAATTTTGAAATATGACAAATGTGGCGTGCGTTTGGACCGATAAACGAACAAATTGCATAAATGATATAAATTTACGAAACAAAAAGTTGCAATAAGAGTACATTGATAAGACAAATAGTCAAAGAAAATATTGATAATAAGATAAAATGTCATAACTTTGCGGCAAAGTTCGACCACAATGATGCGCACGATCCACTTCACAAAAATGCATGCAGCCGGGAACGACTACATCTACGTCTATGGCCAAAACTTTAAGGCCAGTGATGCCGTCCGGCAAGCTCCGACCTGGTGCGACAGACACAAAGGAATAGGAGCTGACGGGATCGTCCTGATCAATCCCTCCCACAAGGCCGATTTCAAAATGGAGATGTTCAATGCCGACGGCTCCCAAGGCATGATGTGCGGCAATGCAGCCCGCTGTATCGGCATCTTTGTTGCCAGCCGGGGCTATGCAAAGGATTTCGACATCACTTTGGAAACGGCATCAGGCATCAAGTTTCTTCATATTGACGATGCCACCGGAAATATCTCAGTCAATATGGGGCATCCTTCTTTCTCTGTCCCTTCTCAATTCCGTCCGCGCAAGGAGGATGTGATACCCGTATCACTTCGCGGAAACTTTGTTTCTATGGGCAATCCTCACTACGTAATATTTGTGGAGGATATCGAGGCCGTCAATCTGGAGGTGACAGGAATGATGCTGGAGCACGCGGCCTGCTTTCCTGCGGCAGCAAACATTGAGTTTGCCCAGCTGCTCGGCGATGATTGCATCCGGATGAGAGTATGGGAGAGGGGCAGTGGAGTTACTATGGCCTGCGGCACGGGAGCTTGCGCAACGGCAGTGGCAGCCATTTCCCGATTTGCCCTGAACCGCGAGCAGACGATTATTATGGACGGAGGAAGCGTCAAGGTGAGCTGGGACGGAGATGAAGTCCTGCTGACAGGGGACGCAGTAGAAGTTTATAACGGTAAAATTGATATTGAGTGATGATACGCGTCAACGACAACTACCTTAAACTACCGGGATCCTATCTGTTCGCCACGATTGCTGCGAAAACAAAGGCGTTCAGGCAGACCCTTGCCGTCGATGACGTTATTTCCCTCGGTATAGGCGACGTGACACAACCCCTCTGCAATGCTTCAATTTCGGCGATGCACGATGCGGTTGACGAGCTTTCCCGTGCCGGTAGTTTCCGCGGCTACGGCCCGGAGCAGGGCTATGAGTTCCTGCGCAGGGCTATTGCTGAAGGTGATTATGCGTCCAGAGGCGTAAAGGTCAGCCCTGACGAGATTTTCATCAGTGACGGCGCTAAGAGCGATACCGGGAACATTGTGGACATACTCGGCTCTGGACGTGTGGCTGTCACAGATCCAGTATACCCCGTCTATGTGGATTCGAATGCTATGGCTGGCCGTGCCGGCGACTATATCGGTACGAGGTGGAGCGGAATCACCTATCTTCCCTGCCTTGAGGAGAACGGCTTTGTGCAGCAGCTGCCTTCGGAAAAAGTAGATGTGGTGTACCTGTGCTTTCCCAACAACCCTATGGGCACAGTTCTGACTAAAGATGAGTTGGCCAAATGGGTGGAGTGGGCAATGGGAAATGACGTGCTGATACTCTATGATTCCGCCTACGAAGCTTTCATCACCAACCCTTCAGTACCGCACAGCATTTATGAGATTGACGGGGCAAAGAAGGTGGCCATTGAGTTCAGGTCATATTCGAAGACAGCGGGGTTCACCGGAGTGAGGTGCGGCTACGCAGTGCTTCCCGACGAACTGTGCGCAGAAGAAGGTGGACGCAGGGTAAAGCTCAATGAATTGTGGAAGCGCCGCCAGTGCACCAAGTTCAACGGAGCCAGCTATATTTCACAACGGGGAGCTGCTGCGATCTATACGGAAGAAGGGCGCAGGCAGACAGCACGAACGATAGGATACTATCTGGAAAATGCAGCTTATCTAAAAGGGGCCTTGGAGGATATTGGCATCAAAGCATTCGGCGGTACCGATGCTCCTTACCTCTGGGTGAAGACTCCCGGCGGAATTCCTTCCTGGGACTTTTTTGACATCCTTCTTAAGCAGATCCATCTTATCTGCACCCCCGGAGCCGGTTTCGGCCCTTCAGGAGAAGGATTTGTAAGATTCACAGCCTTTGGTCACCGCGAATCGTACCATGAGGCGGCAGACAGGCTTGGAAAACTGATAATATAAACAATCTAAAATATACCACTATGTCTTATTTGAGATTCGATGTACTGGGCGAGGCGTTCAAGAAACACCCCCTGGAAGTGAAACTGCCGGACGTACGGCCTGACGAGTACTTTGGAAAGTACGTATTCAACAAGGAGAAAATGTTCAAATATCTGCCTTCTGATGTCTATGCAAAGATGGTGGATGTGATGGAAAACGGGGCCGTGATGGACAGGGCCCTTGCCGATAAAGTTGCTGAAGGAATGAAGAAATGGGCCATGGATATGGGCGCCACCCACTACACCCACTGGTTCCACCCTCTGACCGACACCACTGCCGAGAAGCACGATGCTTTCATAGAGCATAACGGCAAAGGCGGAGTCCTCGAAGAGTTCGAAGGCAAACTGCTCGCACAGCAGGAGCCTGACGCCAGTTCGTTCCCGAGCGGCGGTATCCGGGCAACTTTCGAAGCGAGGGGTTATTCTGCCTGGGATCCTACATCTCCTGCATTCGTAATGGATGACACTCTCTGTATTCCGACAATCTTCATTTCATATACTGGTGAGGCTTTGGACTACAAAGCTCCTCTGCTGAAAGCCTTGCACGCAGTTGACAAGGCAGCTGTGGACGTATGCCATTATTTCGATCCCGCCGTGAAGAAAGTCTTTTCATATCTGGGATGGGAGCAGGAGTACTTCCTGGTAGACGAAGGATTGTATGCCGCACGTCCCGACCTGCTGATGAGCGGGCGTACCCTGATGGGCCATAATTCAGCAAAGAACCAGCAGCTTGACGACCACTATTTCGGTGCAATTCCCGAGAGGGTTCAGGCTTTTATGAAGGAGCTGGAAATCGAGGCCATGAAACTTGGCATTCCTACGAAAACCCGTCACAACGAGGTGGCTCCCAACCAGTATGAACTGGCTCCGATATTCGAGGAGACAAACCTCTCCTGCGACCACAATATGCTGGTGATGACTCTGATGCGCAAGATCGCCCGCAAGCATGGATTCCGCTGCCTGCTGCACGAGAAACCTTTCGAGGGCGTCAACGGTTCCGGCAAGCACAACAACTGGTCGCTCGGCACCGACAACGGACACCGTTTGATGTCACCGGGCAAGACCCCGACGGACAACCTTATGTTCGTGACATTCGTGGTCAACACGCTGACTGCTGTGTATCGTCACAATGCCCTGCTCAAGGCTTCCATAATGAGTGCGACCAACGCCCACAGGCTCGGTGCAAACGAGGCTCCGCCTGCAATCATATCAAGTTTCCTCGGCAAGCAGTTGTCAGGCCTGCTGGATTCCCTCGAAAAATCTTCAAGCGACGAACTGTTCAAGATCGCCGGCAAGACTGGAAAGAAGATGCTCGACATGCCTCAGATTCCTGAACTGCTTATTGACAATACAGACCGTAACCGTACCTCGCCGTTCGCCTTCACCGGCAACCGTTTCGAGTTCCGTGCCGTCGGTTCAGAAGCAAACTGTGCCAGCGCGATGATAGCCCTGAATACAGCAGTCGCAGAGCAGCTGGTGGACTTCAAGACAGCAGTGGACAAGCTTGTCGCAGGCGGAATGGACACGCGAGAGGCGATTATCAAGGAACTGCAGAAACTCATAAAATACAGCAAGCCTGTCCGCTTCGACGGGAACGGCTATTCCGACGAATGGAAAGAGGAAGCCGCCCGCAGGGGTTTGGATTGCGAGACCTGTCCTCCCGAAATATTCAAGCACTACACCTGCAACGACAGTGTCAAGCTGTTTGAGTCTACAGGTGTGATGAACAAGGCGGAACTTGCAGCCCGCACGGAGATCAAGTGGGAGATTTACACAAAGAAGATACAGATTGAAGCCAGGATATTCGGTGATATGGCCATCAACCACATCATCCCCGTTGCGACTTCTTACCAGAGCAACCTAATAGACAATGTTTACAAGATGAAAGGAATCCTCGGTGACGAAGCTGATGAACTTGCATCTACCAATATCGAACTTATCAAGAAAATAGCTAAGCACGTAAAGGCTATCGAGGAAGGAGTCAACCAGCTCGTGGAGGCCCGTAAGGTTGCCAATGTGCTTGAGGATGAATATGAAAAAGCGATGGCATATTACAAAACGGTAGTTCCCAAGATGGAAGAGATCCGCCACGACATCGACAAGCTCGAGGAGGTAGTGGACGACAATCTGTGGCCTCTTCCTAAATACAGGGAATTGTTGTTCGTATGCTAATCTTGATAAAATGGAACAATACCATCAGCAGGGAGGACTTTACAGCAGCAGCTATGAACACGATGCGTGCGGAATAGGAATGGTCGCCAACATCCACGGCGACAAGTCCCACGCGCTGGTCGAATCTGCTCTTAAAGTCCTCGAAAACATGCGTCACCGCGGAGCGGAAGGCGCTGACGGGAAGACCGGCGACGGAGCCGGTATCCTGGTCCAGATACCGCACGAGTTCATACTTCTCAATGGAATCCCGGTTCCTGAGAAAGGGCATTACGGCACCGGCCTGGTGTTCATGCCCAAGGATGAGCAGCGGCAGAACGCTATTTTGGAAACGATGATCGACGTAGTCGAGGCCGAAGGACTGTCCCTGATGCGAGTCAGGGACGTTCCTGTAAATTCGGAATGTCTCGGCGAGACTGCACACAAGACAGAGCCGGCCATAAAGCAGGTATTCATTACAGGCGTCAAGGCCGACGAACTGCAAGACTTCGAGCGAAGGCTCTATGTCATACGCAAGAAGGTTGAGCATCGTGTGGCCGACAAGGATTTCTACGTGGTGTCGCTGTCCAGCAAGAGCATAGTCTACAAGGGAATGCTCACCAGCATGCAACTGCGAGACTATTATCAAGACCTGACCGATACATATTTCACTTCCAGCCTCGCACTGGTACACTCGAGGTTTTCAACCAACACCTTCCCGGCCTGGCCTCTTGCCCAGCCGTTCCGCTTCTTGTGCCACAACGGCGAGATCAACACCATTCGTGGCAACCGCAACTGGATGAAGGCCCGCGAGAGCGTGCTTAACACGGGACTGCTGGGAGACATCAGTGAGCTGCGCCCCATCATCCAGCCTGATATGAGCGACTCGGCTTCTCTCGACAACGCTCTGGAGTTCTTTGTAATGTCCGGACTGTCGCTGCCTCACGCAATGGCGCTGCTTGTGCCGGAGTCGTTCAACGACAAGAATCCCATCAGCGACGAACTCAAGTCATTCTATGAATATCATTCAATCCTGATGGAACCGTGGGACGGCCCTGCAGCCCTGCTGTTCTCCGACGGACGCTATGTGGGAGGTATGCTCGACCGCAACGGCCTGCGTCCCGCCCGCTACCTGATAACGACAGGCGGGGACATGGTTGTTGCGTCGGAAGTCGGAGTGCTGGACCTCGATCCCGCCGACATTAAACAGAAAGGAAGGCTGGAACCCGGCAAGATATTGCTGGTCGACACGCAGGAAGGCAAGGTATTCTATGACGGAGAACTCAAGGCCCAGCTTGCGGCCGAGCATCCTTACAAGGCCTGGCTGGCCGACAACCGTATCCAGCTTGAAAACCTCAAGAGCGGCCGCAAGGTCGAGAACTCTGTGGAAGGTTATGCCGGCAAGTTGATATCCTTTGGATTTGCCCAGGAAGATATTGACAAGACATTGATACCTATGGCGGTCAATGGTTCCGAGCCGGTGGCGTCGATGGGCAATGACACACCTCTGGCTGTCATTTCGGACAGGCCGCAGATATTCTTCAACTATTTCCGCCAGCAATTCGCGCAGGTTACCAACCCCGCCATAGACCCTATCCGCGAGGAACTGGTGATGTCCCTGACCGAGTACATCGGCTGTGTGGGAAACGGTATCCTGACTCCTGACGAGAGTAACTGCAAGATGGTGCGTCTGCCGCATCCCATCCTCAACAACACTCAGCTTGACATCCTCTGCAACATCCGCTACAAAGGGTTCTATACAATCAAGCTGAATATGTCTTTCGAGGCTGCCAAAGGTGGCGAAGGACTCAGGGATGCGCTCGACGACCTCTGCCGAAAGGCGGAAAAGAGCGTCGATGAGGGTATCAACTACATCATCCTGTCCGACCGTGACATCGATCCCGGTCGTGCTGCGATTCCCAGCCTGCTTGCAGTTTCTGCCGTGCATCACTATCTGATCGCCGCAGGAAAGAGGGTACAGACGGCATTGATCGTAGAAAGCGGTGAGATACGCGAGGTGATGCACGCCGCCTTGCTGCTGGGATATGGAGCATCTGCCATCAACCCCTATATGACCTTTGCAGTGCTGGACGACCTGGTCAAGAACCACGTCATTCAGGAAGATTATCCCACAGCAGAGCACAACTATATCAAGGCAGTGTGCAAAGGACTCTATAAGATAATGTCCAAGATGGGAATATCGACCATCAGATCATATCGCGGTGCGATGATATTCGAAAGCATCGGTCTCGGAGAGTCCCTGCTGCACAGCTATTTCGGCACCGAGGTGTCGACTGTTGGCGGCATCGGCCTGAAAGAGATTGCAGCAGATGCCGTGCGTCTGATGGAAGCGGGACAGAAGGCCGGGGCTGATTCCATTCTGCCGAATACCGGTCTGTTCGCATATCGCAAGGATGGCATACAGCACGCCTGGAATCCGGAAACGATCGCTGCCCTTCAGATAGCGACCCGAACCGGAGATTACAAGAAATACAAGGAGTTTGTCTCATACGTCGACAACAAGCCGCAGCCTGCATTCCTGCGTGACTTCCTGGACTTCAAAAAAGCCGCACAACCTCTGCCTATTGAAGAGGTTGAGCCTGAGGAGAGCATTGTGAAACACTTCGTTTCGGCAGCTATGTCGTTCGGAGCGATAAGCATAGAGGCTCACGAGGCCATCGCGCTGGCAATGAATAAGCTGGGCGCCCGCAGCAATACTGGAGAAGGAGGAGAGGACAATGTCAGGTACCACAGTGATGTGGACGGTATATCCCTGAGTTCAAAGACGAAGCAGATAGCTTCCGGCCGTTTCGGCGTCACAGCAGAATACCTGGTCAATGCACAGGAGATACAGATCAAGGTTGCCCAGGGAGCAAAACCCGGCGAAGGCGGCCAGTTGCCCGGCTTCAAGGTCGATAAGATCATCGCAAAGACACGCAACTCCATCCCTGGCATTTCTCTGATATCCCCGCCGCCTCATCACGACATCTATTCGATAGAGGATCTGTCACAACTTATCTTCGATCTGAAGAATGTCAATCCTAAAGCGGCGGTCAGCGTCAAACTGGTAGCCGAAAGCGGAGTGGGCACTGTGGCTGCAGGAGTTGCAAAGGCCAATGCAGATATCATTGTCATATCAGGAGCAGAGGGTGGAACGGGAGCATCTCCCGTATCATCCATGCGTTTTGCCGGCATCTCTCCCGAGATCGGCCTGGCCGAGGCTCAGCAGACACTGGCTCTGAACGGCCTTCGCGGCAAGGTGCGCCTGCAGACTGACGGCCAGATCAAGGATGGCCGCGATGTCATCCTGATGGCTTTGCTTGGAGCCGACGAGTTCGGTTTCGGCACGCTGCCGCTTATCGTGCTGGGTTGCGTGATGATGCGCAAATGCAACACGAACACCTGTCCGGTCGGTGTTGCGACCCAGGATCCTGAGCTTCGCAAGCGCTTCCGCGGACGCTACGAGTATATAGTGAACTATTTCACTTTCCTTGCAAGGGAGGTCCGCGAATACCTGGCCGAAATGGGATTCCGCAAGTTGGACGACATAATCGGTCGCACCGACCTCGTGGAAATGAAACCGATGCCTGAGGGGTCAAAGCAGTCTACCCTCGATTTCAGCAGACTGCTTCACCGTGTGGAGAGCCACGACCTGCACTGGGACGGCAGACCATTCACGACAGTCGGCACAGTCAAGGACCGTGAGATTATCGCAGCTGCCGCTCCTGCACTTGATAGCGGCAGGGAAGTCAACCTGAACTACGACATCAGGAATACTGACCGTACCTGCTGCACGATGCTATCGGGAATGATAGCGGAGAAGTATGGTGCCGAAGGTTTGCCGGACTCTACCATAAACATCTATTTCAAGGGTTCGGCAGGTCAGTCGTTCGGCGCTTTTCTGGCAAAAGGAGTGAATCTGAAGCTGGAAGGCGAAACCAACGACTATTTCGGCAAGGGGTTGTCAGGCGGAAGGATAGCGATTATGCCTCCTATGCGCAGCAACTATGTCGCCGAACATAATATGATTGCCGGCAACACCGGTCTCTATGGTGCGACAAGCGGTGAAATGTATATCAATGGCTGTGTCGGCGAGCGTTTCGCCGTGCGCAACTCAGGTGCGATAGCAGTCGTAGAAGGAGCAGGGGACCATTGCTGCGAATATATGACAGGTGGCAGGGTGGTGGTTCTTGGAACCACGGGACGCAACTTTGCTGCAGGTATGAGCGGTGGTATCGCCTATGTGTGGGATCCTACGCATAAGTTCGACTATTTCTGCAATATGGATATGGTGGAGCTCAGCCTCATCGAGGAGTCGGGCTATCGCAACGAACTGCACGACCTTATCCGCAGGCATTGGCTTTACTCCGGCTCGAGGCTCGCCCGTACGATGCTTGACGACTGGAACCACTATGCCGGTGAATTCATACAGGTCATCCCGATTGAATATAAGAGAGTATTGCAAGAAGAACAGTTGCGCAAGTTGCAGGACAAACTTGCAGAAATTAAAGCAGAGTGACGTTATGGGAAATCCAAAGGCATTTATGACTGTGCCTCGCATCGAGGCTGGTTATCGCGCGGTAGAAGACCGAATCCGCGATTTCGGAGAGGTCGAGCAGACTCTCAATTCAAGAGACCGTCAGCTGCAGGCATCCCGCTGCATGGACTGCGGCGTGCCGTTCTGCCACTGGGCCTGTCCGCTCGGCAACAAGCAGCCGGAGTGGCAGGATGCTCTCTATAAGGGAGAATGGGAGAAGGCATACAAGATTCTTTCCCTGACCAATGATTTTCCGGAATTTACCGGAAGAATCTGTCCTGCCTTGTGTGAGAAAAGCTGTGTTCTTAATCTGACGATAGGTGAACCGGTGACTTGTCGGGAAAACGAATGTGCCATAATCGAAAGGGCGTTCCTTGAAGGTTATGTGCCAGTAAATGAGTACAAACGTAACGGGAAAAAGGTCGCTGTTATAGGCGCAGGCCCTTCTGGGCTATCCACTGCCAGCCAGCTCAACAAGATGGGCTATGAAGTTACAGTATATGACAAGAACGAAGCCGCAGGCGGCCTGTTGCGTTTCGGCATCCCCAACTTCAAACTCAACAAGTCCGTTATCGACAGACGCATCAGGCTGATGGAAGCCGAAGGCATCAATTTCCTTTACGGGCAGACCATTGAGGAAGACAAGTTGCCGGAAGGATATGATGCTTATGCGATATGCACCGGTACTCCTGTTGCACGCGACCTGAAGATTGAAGGCCGCGAATTGAAGGGAGTCTATTTTGCCCTGGAACTGCTTGGACAGCAGAACAGGGTGCTGGCTGGACAGCAGTTCAGCGACGATGAGCGGGTAAGCGCCAAGGGCAAGAAGGTTCTTGTGATAGGAGGTGGTGACACAGGCTCCGACTGCATCGGCACCGTCATCCGTCAGGGTGCGACATCCGTCTGTCAGATAGAGATTATGCCCGAACCCCCGGAGGGATACAACCCGGCTACCCCGTGGCCTATGTGGCCCAACATCAAACGCACCAGTTCATCGCACCACGAAGGCTGCACGCGCCGTTGGCTGCTCAATTCCAATAAGTTCATCGGAAAGGACGGAAAACTCACCGGTGTCGAGGTCGAGGGCGTCATTTGGGAACCGAACCCCGAAGGTGGCCGGCCGCTTATGAAACTTGACGGAAACAAAGAAATAATAGAATGCGAAATGGCCCTGCTGGCGATGGGGTTCCTCAAACCGGAACACAAGTCTCTCGCCGACAATGTCTTCCTTGCGGGAGATGCAGCCAGCGGTGCAAGCCTGGTAGTCCGTGCCCTGGCTTCAGGCAGGCAGACAGCTTCGCAGATTGATTCTTATCTAACCAAGAAATAGCTATGTGCGGAATCACAGCAATATTCAATATAAAGGAGCAGACTCCCGAACTTAGGGAGAAAGCTCTTGAGATGTCCAGGCGGCTGCGTCACAGGGGCCCGGACTGGAGCGGCATCTGGTGCGGAGGAAGCTGCATACTCACTCACGAGCGTCTCTCCATCGTAGACCCCCAGTCAGGCCGCCAGCCTTTGTTCTCCCCAGACAGGAAACAAGTCCTTGCAGTGAACGGCGAGATATACAACCACCAGGCTATCCGCGAAGCGATGAAGGGTCTGTATGAATTCCAGACAGGTTCAGACTGCGAGGTTATCCTTGCCCTCTACAAGATGAAAGGCATCGACTTCCTTGAGGACATCAGCGGAATCTTCGCATTTGCTCTCTATGACGAGGCAGAGGACTCTTTCCTGATTGCCCGTGACCCGATAGGAGTAGAATCGCTTTATATCGGATCTGATGCCGAAGGAAGAGTGTATGTGGCTAGCGAGCTGAAAGCTCTTGAAGGACAGTGCGATGACTACCGCCCGTTCCCGCCCGGTCATTATTACTACAGCAAGGACAGGCAGATGAAGCGCTGGTATAAGCGCGACTGGATGGAATATGACTCTGTCAAGGACAATCCTGTGGATATTGACGACCTGAGGGTGTCTCTCCTGTCGGCAGTGAAGCGCCAGATGATGAGTGACGTGCCATACGGAGTGCTGCTTTCCGGCGGTCTGGACAGCTCGATAATATCAGCTGTTGCAAAAAAATATGCCAGAAAACGTATCGAGACTGATGATGTCCACGACGCCTGGTGGCCCCAGCTGCACTCTTTCGCCATAGGTCTCAAAGGCGCCCCTGACCTGGAGAGGGCACGAGAGGTGGCTCAGTACATCGGCACTGTCCACCACGAGATCAACTACACCGTGCAGGAGGGTCTGGATGTTCTGAAAGATGTAATTTATCATATAGAGACCTATGACATCACCACAGTGAGGGCAAGCACTCCTATGTTCCTGCTGGCAAGGGTCATCAAGAGCATGGGAATCAAGATGGTCCTCAGCGGTGAAGGAGCCGACGAAGTGTTCGGTGGATATCTCTACTTCCACAAGGCCCCTGATGCCCAGGCATTCCACGAAGAAACGGTCCGCAAACTGGACAAGCTGCATTTGTATGACTGTCTCAGGGCAAACAAGTCGCTTATGGCGTGGGGAGTCGAAGGAAGGGTGCCTTTCCTCGACAAGGAATTCCTCGACGTGGCGATGCGGCTTAACCCGCAGGCGAAGATGTGCCCGGGCAGCGTCATAGAGAAACGCATTCTCAGGGAAGCTTTTTCAGATATGCTGCCGGAAAGCATTCTCTGGAGGCAGAAGGAGCAGTTCTCCGACGGTGTGGGATATTCTTGGATTGACAGCCTAAAGGCTCTTGTCGAAACACAGGTTTCGGACAACGAGATGGCCGAGGCGGCAGTGCGTTTTCCCATAAATCCGCCGAGGAACAAAGAAGAATATTATTATAGAAGCATTTTTGAGTCGCATTTCCCCAGCGAGTCTGCGGCAAGGTCGGTTCCGAGCGTTCCAAGCGTTGCCTGCTCCACTGCGGAAGCATTGAGATGGGATGCTGCGTTCGCGGGCAGGAACGACCCCAGCGGACGTGCGGTACAGATGCACAATGCGGCTTATTGACGCAGATGGATGATATAAGAGACATTTCCTTGCACGAAGAATGCGGCGTGTTCGGCATCTTCGGTACGTCAAATGCGGCGGAGATGACCTACTATGGCCTGCATTCAATGCAGCACCGGGGCCAGGAAGGCTGCGGGATTGTCACTGCTGACTCAGAAGGCAAACTGTGTTGCATAAAAGGCGAGGGGCTCGTGCACGAAGTATTCGACGAGTCAAGGATTTCAAGGCTCAAGGGCGGTATGGCGATAGGCCATGTAAGGTATGCCACGACAGGGGCCGGTGTCATAGAGAATGTCCAGCCTTTTCTGTTCAGGCACGGGACAGGCGACTTTGCGCTTGCCCACAACGGGAACCTTGTGAATTACGCCCAGCTGCGCAGCAGTCTTGAGAGCACAGGAAGCCTTTTTCAGACATCTTCGGACAGCGAAATACTGGCTCACCTCATAAAAAAAGCCCCGTCCCGGAAGAAGCAGCCAAGAATATATAATCTTATTGAGGCTTTGCAGAAGATTGAGGGTGCTTTCGCCTTTCTGGTGATGACATCCAACAGGATATACGCCTGTCGGGACAGCAACGGACTGAGACCGCTGTCGATTGGAAAACTTGAGCACGGCGGTTATGTCGTGGCAAGCGAGACCTGCGCGTTCGATGTCATCGGAGCTACCTTCGTGAGGGACGTGGAACCAGGAGAGATAGTTACCATAGACAGGCACGGCCTGCGCAGCAACTTCTTCTGTGAAACGTGTCGTCACGCGATGTGTGCAATGGAATATGTCTATTTCTCCCGGCCTGACAGTGATGTTGAAGGCCGGAATGTCCATACCTACCGAAAAGAGTCCGGCAGGTTGCTGTTTGAAGAATCTCCTGCAGATGCTGACATAGTCGTCGGCGTTCCCGACAGCAGCCTCAGTGCTGCAATGGGATATGCAGAGGCTGGCGGGCTTCCGTATGAAATGGGGCTCATCAAGAGCAAGTATGTCGGACGAACGTTCATCGCTCCGTCACAGGAACTCAGGGACAAGGGAGTCAGGATGAAGCTGTCGGCGGTTAAGAGTGTGGTAAAGGGCAAACGTGTAGTTCTGATCGACGACTCGATAGTCCGTGGAACTACCTCCATGCGGATTGTGAGGATGCTCAGGGAAGCTGGGGCTGTGGAAGTCCACGTCCGCATAGCCAGCTCACCGCTGCGTTTTCCCTGTTTCTACGGTGTCGACATCAAGAGCAGGGAGGAACTCATCAGCGCCCGCCACACGGAGGAAGAAGTCAAGGATATGATAGGCGCCGATTCTCTTTCATTCCTCTCCGAGAAGGGGATGATTGCTGCAGGCCGTTGCAGCGACCTCTGCCTGGCCTGTTTCAATGGGAAATACCCGACTGCCCTGCACGGGGCCAATAACAAAATGATAAAGCAAAGCATATGTGCGGAATTGTAGGATATGTCGGTATCAGACAAGCTTTCCCCATACTGATTGAAGGGCTTGAAAAACTGGAATACAGGGGATATGACAGTGCCGGAGTATGTATACTCAAGCCCGGCAGATCATATGGACAGCCCGGTTCCATGGAAATAATAAAGACAGAAGGAAGGGTGAGCAGGCTCAAGTCTCTGGCTGCAGGCAAGGATACAATCGGAACTTGCGGCATAGCCCACACGCGTTGGGCAACCCACGGCAACCCGTGTGCAGCCAACGCCCATCCTCACGTGTCCATGAGCGGGAACCTAGCCATAGTCCACAATGGCATAATAGAGAATTACAGGGTCATCAAGAATCAGCTGCTTGAGCGTGGATATGTTTTTACAAGCGACACAGATACGGAAGTGCTGGTCCAACTGATTGACTATTATTACAAATCCAATGGCCACGTGCTCACAGAAGCAGTGCGCAGTGCGCTCGGCCGCTGCTACGGTGCATATGCAATAGCGGTGACGGAACGTGAGGATCCTGAACATATAGTCGTAGCCCGCAAGGCAAGCCCTCTTGTGATAGGCATAGGGGAGGATGAGAAAGAATATTTCATCGCCAGCGACGCAACCCCGATGATTGAGTACACCCATAAAGTTGTCTATCTGGATGACGATCAGATTGCGGATGTCCGTCCAGGAAAAGATATTGCTCTTACTGACCTTGTAGGAGTCAAAGCAGATGTCACCGTTCACGAAGTGGACGTGGACATCTCTATGCTCAGCAAAGGCGGCTTCCCGCATTTTATGCTGAAAGAGATTTTTGAGCAGCCGGATTGTCTGAGGGACTGTATGAGAGGCCGCGTCATCCTGGGAGACCGGGAAGAAGACAACCGCATAGTGTTGTCTGCCCTCAGGGATTGTCACGACAGGCTTGTCAACGCAAAAAACATAATAATAGTGGCCTGCGGCACCAGCTGGCACGCAGGGCTCATCGGCAAACAGTTGATTGAGCAGCTATGTCGCCGTCGGGTTGAGGTCGAGTACGCGTCTGAATTCCGCTACCGCAACCCTGTCATAGAACCTGATGACGTGGTGATAGCTATCAGCCAGAGCGGAGAAACGGCAGATACCCTTGCGGCTATTGGGTTGGCCAAAAAAGCCGGCGCTCTCGTGTTCGGCATAGTGAATGTCGTTGGCAGCAGCATTGCACGGGAGTCAGATACAGGCATATACATCCACGTCGGTCCTGAACTGGGTGTCGCATCGACCAAGGCCTTCACCGGCCAGGTGGCAGTGCTTGTGATGCTGGCCCTGGCTCTCGGCTTTGAACTAGGCACCCTTGACAGAAAGGAATACTGCAGGACTATAAGCGAGCTTGCGGCTATCCCCGACAAGATGAAAGAAACTCTGCAAACCAACGATTATATCAAGGACCTTTCAAAGATTTATACCTATGCAAGCAACTTTCTCTATCTGGGCCGTGGCTTCAACTATCCCGTGGCCCTTGAGGGAGCGCTGAAACTCAAGGAAATAAGCTACATCCACGCTGAAGGCTATCCTGCAGCGGAGATGAAGCACGGCCCGATAGCCCTGGTGGATGCCAATATGCCTATTGTCTTCCTGGCGACGCATCACCAGCTATATGAGAAGATTATCAGCAATATGAGAGAAGTTCAGGCGCGCAACGGACGCATCCTGGCGATTGTGACAGAAGGAGATGAAGAAGTCAGGACCATAGCCAGGGACATTATTGAAGTTCCGTCCACCATTGCTCTGCTGGCACCTCTGCTCAGCGTGCTTCCTCTACAGATGCTTGCCTATCACATAGCTGTGCTCAAGGGCCTTGACGTGGATATGCCCCGCAATCTGGCAAAGAGTGTTACTGTTGAATAAGATTCTAAGATGAACTACTCGGATTTCAAGAAATGCAGGCTGGAACTGGAAAACGGGATGGTTTTCCCGGGTTATGCTTTCGGAGCGCTGGCTTCATCGAGAGGGGAAACGGTATTCTCCACTGCTATGGTAGGCTATCCTGAGACGCTGACCGATCCGTCGTTCGAAGGTCAACTGCTGTGTGTGACGTATCCTCTCATCGGCAACTATGGAGTGCCAGCCAGAGAGGTCGATGGCGACGGCCTCCATTCAACTTTCGAATCTGAAAGAATACATGTACGAGCCTTGATAATATCCGACCTCTCTTTCGACTACAGCCATTGGAGCGCAGCGATGAGTCTTGACGAATGGTTATGGGAACAGGGAATTCCGGGTATATGGGGCGTGGATACACGCCGTCTTACACAAGTCCTGAGGGAGAACGGTTCTATGCTGGGAAGACTTGTTCAAGGAAACGGCACAACACCTGATTTCGAGGATCCAAACACCACCAATCTGGTGGCGGCGGCTTCGTGCAGCCGTGTCATACGTTATAGAGAAGGTGTAGGCAAGAAAGTGGTGCTGGTGGACTGCGGAGTCAAGCATAATATCATCCGCTGTCTTCTCAAGACAGGGGTCGAGGTAGTGCGTGTTCCGTGGGATTATGATTTCAACTCTGACAAGACGATGGATGATTATGACGGCCTTTTCATCTCTAACGGCCCCGGCAATCCTGATCTTTGCGAAATCACTGTAGGACACATCCGGGAAGCTATGAAGAGAGGAAAACCGATTTTTGGCATCTGTATGGGCAACCAGTTGCTCGCCAAGGCAGCCGGTGCAAAGACATACAAACTCCGTTATGGGCACAGAGGACATAACCAGCCCGTGCGGATGGCAGACAGCGACAAATGCTTCATAACTTCCCAGAATCACGGCTATGCAGTTGATGAAAATACTTTGCCCGATGACTGGGAGCCCTTCTTCACGAATCTCAATGATGGAACGAATGAAGGCATCCGTCACCGCAGCAAACCCTTCTTCTCCGTGCAGTTCCACCCGGAAGCATCCAGTGGACCGCTGGACACGATGTATCTGTTCAACCGCTTTGTCTCAATGCTATGAGTAAGTTCAAAAAAGTTCTCCTGCTAGGATCCGGAGCCCTCAAAATAGGCCAGGCCGGAGAGTTTGACTACAGTGGCAGCCAGGCTCTGAAGGCATTGTCGGAAGAAGGCATTGCTACGGTGCTCATCAACCCCAACATTGCTACGGTGCAGACCTCCGAGGGCGTGGCGGACAGCGTCTATCTGCTTCCGGTAACTCCATACTTCGTGGAGAAGGTGATAGAGAAGGAGAGACCTGACGGCATAATGCTGACTTTCGGCGGTCAGACTGCCCTAAACTGCGGAGTGGAGCTCGACCACGGCGGAGTGTTGGAGAAATATGGAGTGAAGGTGCTGGGAACACCCGTGAAGGCCATAGTGGACACTGAAGACAGGGATGCCTTCGCACACCGTATGGAGGAAATAGGCGTGAGCATCATACGTTCCCACGCTGTGGACAGTGTCGAAGCCGCACGCGAAGCTGCCCGTGAGATAGGATATCCGGTGATACTCAGGTCTGCTTATGCGCTTGGCGGTCTGGGCAGCGGTTTCTGCAACAGCGAAGCCGAACTCGACTTTCAGGCAGGTAAGGCCTTCGCATATTCACCTCAGGTGTTGGTGGAGAAATCGCTCAAAGGATGGAAAGAGGTTGAGTACGAGGTGGTGCGTGACTGCTATGACAACTGCATCACCGTCTGCAACATGGAGAACTTCGACCCTTTGGGCATCCACACGGGGGAAAGCATAGTAGTGGCTCCCTGCCAGACTTTGAACAACCACGACATCAATCTGCTGCGCGACACTGCAATCAGGATAGTGCGGCATCTCGGCATAATCGGTGAGTGCAATGTCCAGTATGGCTACGATCCGGACAGCGATGACTACAGGGTCATTGAGGTCAATGCGCGACTGAGCCGGTCTTCAGCCCTTGCGTCCAAGGCGACAGGCTATCCTCTGGCATTCATCGCTGCCAAACTCGGCCTCGGCTACGGCCTCTTTGAGTTGACAAATGCGGTGACGAAGTGCACTCCGGCTTTCTTCGAGCCTGCCTTGGATTACATAGTCTGCAAGATCCCTCGCTGGGATCTGCGCAAGTTCCACGGTGTAAGCCGCAAAATCGGCTCCAGCATGAAGAGTGTGGGAGAAGTGATGGCTATAGGCCGCAACTTCGAGGAAGCTCTGCAGAAAGGATTGAGAATGATAGGGCAGGGAGCTCACGGTTTCGTGATGAACAAAGCTGCTGTTCCCGATGATCTGGATTCTGCCCTCAGCGAACCTGACGACACCAGGATATTCGCCATCGCGCAGGCTTTGACTGCCGGATATACAATCGAAAGAATACACGAACTGACAAAGATTGATGCGTGGTTCCTTCACAAACTGCGCAACATATTCGATACCGGCGAGGAACTTGGACTTTATGACGATTGCCGAGATCTTCCGGATCAGCTTCTGCTGCAGGCCAAACGCCAGGGCTTCTCAGACCACCAGATAGCCCGGGCGATATACAAGGAAGGTTTCGATGCCGAGGCAGACCAGGACAGGGTTCGCTGCTGGCGCAAAAGCCGGGGAATAGTTCCCTGCGTGAAGCAGATAGACACTCTTGCAGCAGAGTTCCCGGCTCGTACGAACTACCTTTACTTGACATATAACGGCAACTTTGACGACATCGTCTTCGAAGATGACGGAAAGTCAGTGATAGTGCTCGGTTCCGGTGCTTATCGCATCGGATCTTCAGTAGAATTCGACTGGTGTTCCGTGACGGCATTGCAGACCATTCGGAAGGCCGGATGGCGCGGGGTAATGATCAACTACAACCCTGAGACGGTTTCCACCGACTATGATATCTGCGACAGGCTATATTTTGAAGAACTCACACTGGAGAGAGTCCTGGATATCTGCGAGCTGGAACAGCCTCACGGAACGGTAGTGTCTGTGGGAGGCCAGATCCCCAACAACCTGGCAGTGCGTCTTGACGCGCACCAGGTTCCGATACTTGGCACCAGGGCAAGCGATATCGACAGGGCCGAGGACCGTCACAAATTCTCTTCAATAGTGGATTCTCTGGGCATTGACCAGCCGCAATGGATGGAACTTACCAGCCGCAAGGAGCTGGACGGCTTCATAGAACGAGTCGGTTATCCTGTGCTGATAAGGCCTTCTTATGTGCTCAGCGGTGCGGCCATGAACGTCTGCTATGATTCTTCAGAGCTTGACAGCTATCTGTCGATGGCGGTTGAGGTGTCACAGCAGCACCCTGTCGTAGTGAGTGAATTTATGCAGCGCTGCAAGGAGATTGAGTTTGATGCCGTTGCCGACGGCGGGAAGATTCTGGCCTATGCCATATCAGAGCACGTGGAATTCGCCGGCGTGCATTCGGGAGATGCTACTATAGTCTTTCCCGCTCAGAAAATATATCTGGCCACGATGAAAAGACTCAAAGCTATAGCTGGCAAGATTGCCGGAGCCTTGCACATCACCGGACCTTTCAACATTCAATTCCTCGCCAAGGAGAACTTCGTCAAGGTCATTGAGTGCAACCTCAGGGCTTCGCGCAGTTTCCCCTTTGTGTCGAAGGTGTCCAAGGTAAATATGATAGAGCTGGCCACCCAGGCTATGCTGGGAGAGCATCCGAAACCAGTCCACAAGGACGATTTCGACTTTGATTATGTCGGCGTCAAGGCATCCCAGTTCTCATTTGCCCGCCTGCTCAGGGCAGATCCGGTTCTTGGGGTGGATATGGCCTCCACAGGCGAAGCCGGCTGTATGGGTGATGACCTGAATGACGCGCTCCTCAAGGCGGTCGAATCTGTCGGCTATCCTGTGCCAGACGGACCGGTGCTTATTTCTTCCGGCGACGCCTTGCAGAAAGCTGACCTGCTGGAGGCCTGCAGACTGCTGGCGGCAAAGGGTTACACCATATATGCGACAAAGGGAACGCAGCGTCATCTGGCAGACAATGATATCCCTGCAACAAGGGCGCTTTGGCCCGACGAGGAGAACGAAAGCCTTGATTTGACTTACGAAACAGCACTGGAACTAATCCGCAACAGGACAGTCAAAATGGTGATAAACATCCCCAAGAACTATACAGCCACAGAACTGGAGAACGGCTACAAGATAAGACGTGCTGCAGTGGATTTTAACGTGCCGCTCTTCACCAACGCACGTCTTGCCACTGCCTTCGTCAAGGCGTTCTGCACTGTGTCGATGGATGATATAAGCATAAAAGCATCAGACGAATTCAAACTGAACACATAGCTATGAGGACAAAGTATATTTTTGTGACAGGCGGTGTGACCTCTTCCCTCGGAAAAGGAATCCTTGCCGCATCAATTGCCAAACTGCTCCAGACGAGAGGCTTGAGAGTCACGATCCAGAAATTCGACCCCTACATAAATGTCGATCCGGGGACTCTGAACCCTTACGAGCACGGCGAGTGTTATGTGACCGACGACGGAGCCGAAACAGATCTTGACCTCGGACACTATGAGCGTTTCCTGAATGTCAGCATGTCACAGGCAAACAACGTTACGACAGGCCGCATCTACAAGACAGTTATCGAGAAAGAACGTGAAGGAGCCTATCTCGGCAAGACCGTACAGATTATTCCGCATATAACCGACGAGATCAAGCGCCGTATGCTGTTGCTTGGGAAAACTGGGAATTATGACGTGGTCATAACGGAGATAGGTGGTGTAGTCGGGGATATCGAGTCTCTGCCATATATCGAGGCCGTCCGCCAGTTGCAATGGGAACTGCCTCGTGAGGACTGTATGTCTGTTCATCTTACTCTGATTCCATATCTGAAAGCTGCCAAGGAACTTAAGACGAAGCCCACGCAGCACTCAGTCCGCCAGCTTCAGCAGAACGGTGTGCGTCCCGATGTTATAGTGTGCCGCAGCGAACGTGCCGTGCCTGCCGAAATGCGTCGCAAGATCGCTATGTTCTGCAACATCTCATCAGAGAATGTGATAGTTTCAGTAGATGCAAAAAGCATCTATCAGGTTCCTGTATATATGCACAAACAGGGCTTGGATGATATAATAGTAAGGCATTTCGGCCTTGACCTGCCTGCTGCGGACCTGGCTTCCTGGAACAATTACCTGCAGCGTATGTTTCATCATTCCCACGAAGTTGACATCGCTCTCGTGGGTAAGTATGTGGAGCTTCAGGATGCTTATAAGTCTATCCTGGAGTCATTCATCCACGCAGGCGCAGTCAACGACTGCAAGGTACACGTGCATACAGTGCACAGCGAGCACATCAACGCAGACAATGTGGCAGAACAGCTCGGAAGTTTCGACGGGATACTGGTGGCGCCCGGCTTCGGAAGCAGGGGCCTTGAGGGCAAGATTGCTTCAGTCCGCTATGCCCGTGAGAACGGCGTGCCTTTCTTTGGTATCTGTCTCGGTATGCAGATGGCCGTCATAGAGTTCGCCCGCAATGTGCTTGGCTTGCAGGATGCCGACAGTACGGAAGCAAACCCGGATACGGCGAATCCCGTCATCGATATGATGGAAGACCAGAAAAAGACGGTCATCAAGGGCGGAACAATGCGTCTCGGGGCATATCCCTGTGTGCTTAAGCCTGGCAGTCTGGCATCTTCGATATATGGAAAGCCGATTGTTTCAGAACGCCACCGTCACCGTTATGAGCTCAATGCGGCATACGAGGCTGATCTGGAGAAGGCAGGAATGGCAGTGAGCGGAGTCAATCCAGAAAGCGGTCTTGCGGAAATCGTCGAGATTCCAGGACATCCTTTCTTCATAGGTGTACAGTTCCATCCTGAACTCAAGAGCACACCGGAAAATCCGCACCCTCTCTTTGCCCGTTTCGTCTCCGCCGCCCTGGCGAAAAGACTAAAAAACCGGCAGGCATAACTGGAGAATCCGCTGTCGGGGTGTCGTACTATTCCCACTCGATAGTTGCCGGGGGTTTCGAACTGATGTCGTATACTACGCGGTTGACGCCCTTGACACGATTGATGATCTCGTTGGAAATCTTTGCAAGGAAATCGTAGGGCAGGTGAGCCCAGTCGGCTGTCATGCCGTCCACAGACTCCACGGCACGCAGCGAAACTACGCTTTCATAGGTTCTCTCATCGCCCATCACGCCCACGGAACGTACCGGAAGCAGCATAGCTCCTGCCTGCCATACTTTGTCGTAGAGATTGTTGTCGCGAAGGCCTCGGATGAAAATGTCATCGACTTCCTGAAGGATGCGGACTTTCTCGGGAGTGACGTCCGACAGGATGCGGATGGCCAGGCCGGGGCCGGGAAAAGGATGCCGGCCAAGCAACTCCTGCCTCATCTGCAGCTGGCGGCCCACTTTGCGCACTTCATCCTTGAAGAGCAGGCGCAGCGGCTCCACGAGTTTCAGCTGCATATATGCAGGGAGCCCTCCGACATTGTGATGGGACTTTATGGTGACGCTCGGGCCCTTGACCGAAGACGATTCAATCACGTCGGGATAGATGGTGCCCTGGGCGAGCCACTTCGCATCCTTTACGAGCGCAGCCTCGGCATCGAAGACCTCTATGAAAGTCTTGCCGATGGCCTTGCGCTTCGCCTCAGGATCGCTTACGCCGGCAAGCACCTTGTAGAAACGATCCTTCGCATCAACACCCTTGACGTTGAGGCCAATATCGTGATATGATTCGAGAACCGAACTGAACTCGTCCTTGCGCAGCAGTCCGTTGTCCACGAAGATGCAGTGCAGGTTACTGCCGATGGCCCTGTGGAGCAGCATCGCAGCCACTGATGAATCCACACCGCCAGACAGGCCGAGGATGACCTTGTCGTCTCCCAGTTTTTCCTTCAGTTCCCTGACGGTAGTGTCTACGAACGAAGCCGCAGTCCAACCCTGGTCGCAGCCGCAGATGTCCACTACGAAATTGCGCAGGATGGCCAGACCGTCCACGGAATGGTGAACTTCGGGATGGAACTGGATGGCGTATGTTTCTTCATCGTCGATCTTGAAACCGGCATACTTGACATTGTCGGTCGAGCATATGCAGCGGTAATTGTCGGGAATGGCCTCGATGGTGTCGCCGTGACTCATCCATACCTGCGACCGGTCGCTTACGCCGCGCATCAGCGGACAACTGCGGTCAATGTACTGGAGGTTCGCACGGCCGTATTCCCTGATCTTGGACTGCTGCACTTTGCCGCCTCCCCATCTCGCGAGATACTGCGCACCGTAGCATATGGCAAGCAGCGGCAGTTTGCCTTTCACTGCAGCAAGGTCAGGCACGGGAGCGTCTGCCGCATTGCAGGAATATGGACTTCCTGAGAAGATCACGCCTTTGACGTCCGGCGTAAGCTCCGGAAGTTTGTTATAGGGATGGATTTCACAATAGGTGTCCAGTTCCCTAACCTTGCGGGCTATCAACTGAGTGTACTGGGAACCGAAGTCAAGGATGATGATTGTGTCCATTGGGGGAACTTATGTGGATTATTTCAGTTTGCGGTTCTTGTAGGTTTCGATGCAGGCGGGAATCATTCTCTCGTAGCCCTTGTCGGTAAAGAGGGGAGAAGAGATGATGAAGTCTGCTGAAGATCGGTTGGAGGCATAAGGGATGTTGTAGAGCGATGCAAGCCTGCTGAGGCCCAGCACGTCGTTCTGGTGTCCTTGTACTATGAGGTTGTCGCAGAAGAACACAAGCATATCGAGCCTGCCTTCGGCAATCATGGCGCCGACTTCGGCATCGCCTCCCAGCGGGCCGCTGAGAAGTGCGTGGACTTCCGGGCACTCGTCACCCAGTTTCTCGACGAGGGCTGTCTTGATGAGCCTTCCCGTCGTGCCTGTACAATACAATGTACAATGCTTAATTGTTTCGGCATTGTATTTCACCCAGTCAATCAACTCCTCCTTTCTGGAGTCGTGGGCTACAAATCCTATGGTTTTGATCATCTGTTTTTCTTTTTTGTTTAGTCGAGACCGCAGCGATCAGCGAGATATTCCCTGAGGTCTTTCCATTTATAATAAGGTCCGTCAAAAGTGGGGAGTCCGGGAATGACGGTCTCCTTCTCGTTGCGGAG
>JAEEGK010003935.1_pt1 | contig 36671 bp, 28 predicted proteins | sample 8958771 | NCBI WGS metagenome assembly JAEEGK01 (sample SAMN16246547, study PRJNA631951) | gut metagenome | biome: gut microbiome; feature: rumen; material: SC-attached | host: Bos | place: Iran: Karaj | collected 2018-10 | reverse complement strand
TCGCAGGAGAAGATCGGCGAACTGTTCCAGAAAGCCGAAAAGAAGGCGCCTACGCTCATCTTTTTCGACGAGTTCGACGCCCTGGTGCCTCAGCGCACCAGCGACGACAGCAGCCACCAGAACGGCGAAACCAACGAGTTTCTGTGCAAGCTCAACAACGCTTCCGAGAAGGGCGTCTATGTGCTGGCAGCCACCAATCATCCCGAGCGCATCGACAGGGCAGTGCTGCGCACAGGACGCATCGATGAGATGATCTACATCGACATGCCCGACGAGAAGGCTCGCGAGAGCCTCTTCCGCCTGCATCTGTCGAAACTCCCCGTTGCCAATGGCATCGACTACCAGCGCCTCGCTTCGCTCACAGGAGGCTACAATTGCAGCGACATCACCTACATCGTGAAGGTCGCTTCGCGCAAGATGTTCAACGAGAGCATCCGCGAAAAGAACAAGCCCTACAAGGCCATCACCCAGCCCTTGCTCGAAGAGGTCATCGCCTCCAAGTCGCCCTCCGTCACCAGCCGCGACCTCCGCGAGTTCGAGCGCCTCCGCGGCATATTCTCCCCCAAGGATGCCGCTCCCCGCCGCCAGGCCATCGGCTTCCGCTAGCCCCCCGTTCCGTATGTTGCGATGTCATCGCAACATCCCCCGTCCCCCCTTTGTTCCCGCGGCAGCCATCTTTGGCTGCCCTCTTTTCTCTCTCATAAAGCAAAAAAAAAATTTCAACGTAGAAATTATTTGACATTCCCGATTTTTGGTCCTATCTTTGCACCACAAAACAAAAATCAATATGAGAAAAGACGATTTATTTACCGACGATTTGTTCACTGACGATTTATTTGATGACGATTTGAGTGGAGACGACGTCGAAAGGCAGATTGCAGAAGCTGCCAACGACATGGCCAATGACGCTTATCCCGAACCTACCGATTGGACCATTATCACCGCGCTCGAGCGCGTACTTTCCCAAGCCAAGGACTCACAGCTTTCCGACACGTTCTGGAACGCCTGCAAGAGCCCCCTTTCCTACCTGACCCGCGTGCTGGGTCTGTCCGAAATACAGGTCGTATTTCTGGCCATTCTTGTCGAATCAGGCGAATGCATGAGCTGGCGTCAGTTCGGCAGATTCCTCCGCTGCTCGCGTCTCTCCATCATGGTGCATTCCGACGAGCTCGAGGCTCTTGTCGAGAAACGTTGGTTCGAACGCCATCAGTCAAAGCGTTTTGATTCCGCTGACGAAGGATTTGCCCTGGCAAGGGGTGTCATTACGGCCCTGCGGCACAACAAGCCCTTTGTGCCCGAGAAGATTGACGAGCTGGATATCCAGACGTTCATCGACAAGGTAGAAAGTCATATCAGCAAGGGCTTGAGCGACCCTTGTGCCGGTTTTGAGGACGACGAAAAGTGGCTCGTCCAGCTTTGTAAAGCCAATCGCCAGCTTCCCCTCTGTCAGGAGGTATTGCGCTTCGACGACGACATTCACATCCAGTCACTCATCCTGCTCATGGTCTTCGACTATGCACAGTGGGCCGACTCTCCCAACGAAGGACTCCGGTTGTCCGACATCGACCGTCTCTACCCAGACGAGTTTGATATCGACTGCATGAAGTCCGACCTCCGCGACGGTTCGCACGTCCTCATCCGTTCAGGCTACATCGAGCACAAGTTCGACGATGGTGTAGCCAACACCGAACAGTACACGCTCACGCGCAAGTTCAAGGAGGAGCTTCTCAAAGGATACAAGCCAAGCCGCTCGAAGTGCAATAACATGCGAAAGCCACAGGACTTGAAGGATTATCAGGGCATCAAGGCAAAGGAAATGTTCTATAACCCCACCGAACAGCAGCAGATCGAGCGTCTCACCAGCCTGCTTAGCCAGGAGAATCTCCCCGGCGTACAGGAACGTCTAGCAAGCAAGGGTATGCGCAAAGGCTTCGCCTGCCTGTTCTTCGGAGGTCCTGGCACCGGCAAGACCGAAACCGTCCTGCAGATTGCACGTCAGACGGGTCGCGACATCATGCAGATCGACATCGCATCCATGCGCGACAAGTACGTCGGCGAAAGCGAAAAGAACATCAAGGCAGTCTTCATGCGCTATCGCGAGGTCTGTCGTCATTGCGAGGTCATGCCCATCCTCTTCTTCAACGAGGCCGATGCCATCTTCAGCCGTCGCACCACCATCAGCGACACCAATGCATCGGTCGAGAAGATGGACAACGCCATGCAGAACATCATCCTCCAGGAGATGGAGGAGCTCGACGGCATCCTGATTGCCACCACCAACCTCACCAACAACCTCGACGATGCCTTCGAGCGTCGTTTCCTCTTCAAGGTCGAGTTCCAGAAACCCGGCGTCGACGTCAAGGCAAAACTGTGGCGCAGCATGCTCGACAACGACCTCACCGACGACCAGGCCCACCAGCTCGCTGCCCGCTACGACTTCTCAGGCGGTCAAATCGAGAACATCGCACGCAAGTGCGCCATCGACTTCATCCTCTCCGGCCAGAACCCCACCTTCCCCGCCATCGAGGAGTTCTGCAAGCACGAGCTCATCAAATCCCGTGACAAGCGCTCTAAGGACCGCACCCCCATCGGCTTCCAATAGCCCCCTCTCGTCCCGTCCCGTTCCTCGTCCCGTCCCTTCCCTTCCCGTCCCTTCCCCTCTCGTCCCTTCCCGTCCCTTCCCCTCTCGTTCCTTCCCGTCCCGTTCCGTTCCTTCCCGTCCCTTCCCGTTCCGTTCCGTCCCTTCCCGTTCCGTTCCGTATGTTGCGATGTCATCGCAACATCTCCCCCTCGTCCCCTCCTCGTCCCCCCTTGTTCTCGTGGCAGCCGTCTTTGGCTGCCATCACCCTCCCTTCCGCCCCTTCGTCCCCCTCCGCATCCTCTTTCCCGCAAGCAGCGGTTTCGCCGCTGCCCGTGTCCCTCCCCTCCGTGTCCCCGTGGCAGCCATCCTTGGCTGCCCTCACCCCTAATCACCGCCCCATGCCCACCCCCTCATCCCTCCACAACGCCGCCATCACCGAGGCCACCATCACCCAGCCCTCGCTCCTCGACCCTCGCGAACTGCATCTGCTCACCTACTCCCGCCCTCACGACACGTGCGATGGCATCGAACTGCACCTCGGCAATCAAGCCGCAGGCTACCCCTTCACCTGCCTCGGCCACGAGTGGAAATGCGTCGAGTTCCTCTATCTCTGTGGCGAATGGAGCTGGGCTGGCAATGATGCCCTGGCAATCCAGCGCGACGTGCTCACAGCCAAAAGCGGTTATGCGGCACGTCGCTTCAAAAAGGCCAAGTACTTCAAAAGAATACGTCCCGACTTCCCCACCTTCCGTCATCAATGGATGCTCTGGTGTGTTTGGCAAAAGTGCCTGGGTAGCAAAGCCTATCGCGACCATCTGCTCTCCATCCCCGACGATCGCGTCATCGTCGAAGTCGTCAAAGGCGACCCCATTTGGGCCGCCTGGCCCGATGCCGACGGCATCTATCACGGCGCCAACGGCATGGGCAAGATCCTCACCATCTGCCGCCGCTGTCTGCTCAATGGCACACAACCAAACATCGACACCGACCTGCTCAATGCCGCCGGCATCCACATCCTAGGTCGACGAATTATGTTTTGAATGTACTATAAGAAGTCCCAAGAGATAATTGAAGAGGAATAAATCCGAAATAACAAAGTAAACACACCCTGCCCAACCAACGTTGAGCAGGGTGTGTTTATTCGGTCATTAACGTTTTAAAATAAAAAGAGTCGATCAAAATATTTTAGTATATTTCAGCGAAGCCATTTTCGATTTACAATAATCAAGCCCTGAAAGGGTGCTGGATGGCTTAGAATCAGCAGCGGAAAGCTTGCTTTCAGATGATGAATCTAAGGCAAACAGCAAGGGGCTCATCAGAGCCCCTCATCATTGTAAATCCATTTTTCGTCTTTAATTCATCCCGAAGAACTTCGAGATATCAAACCACCCCACCACCTCGTACTTGACTTCCTCTTCGCCATTCAGGGTAGCCGTCACCTCCATCGTCAGCTTATCGTACGATTTGCCGCCTTCTCCAAAAACCAGATTCTGCATTTTACGGTCGATGTCAAGAACTTCCAGCTTCACGCCCTTCGAAGCGCATTTCATCACCTCCAGATAGCATCTGGCCTCCAAAAACTGATATTCAAGATGCACGCCATCTCGCTCATCATCCAGTTCAATCACCACAGCATCTTCACGCGAATATCCCCATCCGCCGCTCACTGGCCACCGACTTTTAGTCAAAACCTCCAGAATCTCCAACGGAATTTTCTGAATATCGAGCTGCTCAATGTCCAAAGTACCTTTGTTGTTACACATAACTGAAAATTTTAATAGTAAATAATATTCATCATCTCACTTTTGCAAATATACGCCATTTTTCACAAAATAGCAAGAGTGAATTCCGAAAAAACACGAAAAAATCATCTATGGCATAAGAAAGCAGCAAATCACCCTGCCCGACCAATGTCGAGCAGGGTGAATTTATTTAGATCAATTGCTGTCCGAACCACCGGCATTTATTTCAGATATTTCAAGCAGTACAGCGCATCCTCAGGCAGACTGTATTTCAGTTCCCCATTGTCACGCAGTTCCATCAATAGGCGCCCCAGGAGATTAGGACCCACATACTCGTTTCCCACCAGTTTGGCACCCCAGGTGTCTGCCGTCTTCTTGGAGAATGTAGTCTGATCCTCAACGATGAACAGGCCATTCGTCCGAAGGAGGGTGGAACGGAACGCCTCACTTTGCTGATACTTCAACGTGAGGCAGAATTTCATCACATCCACGATCATCTCCCCCCAGTCACTCCTGCGGTGTGTCGTCTCCCACTTCTTGGCGGGATATTTGGGATTACCCGCCTGATAGACCGCCTTCACCGGCTCCTCATCCTTGAACTTCATCAGTTGGAACAGTTGCTCGCTGTTCTTCAACGACACACCATCCACAACCAAAGGCGTGCGACCGAAGTTGCCCAGAATGCCCCATTCCCCGTCCACCTTGCAGAAGCTGGCACAACGGTCAGCAGGGTATCTCTCTATCGAGTAATACTCTGGGTAATACTGCTGAATAAAAGGTGCAATGCTGTGTGCGTTCATACGGTAACAGGGCGTTGTGATCCTTCAATCAGTTGTTTCTTGTCGTCGAGCAGCACCTGGTCAACGCATTTGATGATGACCTTGCTGTCGTCGAGGACAGCCCTGTTGGTGCCCAGCGCAGGGTTCTTCCAGTTATACGGCCAAACGATGAAGTCCACACCAATATCCAGCAGGAAGGCCGAAACCGCCTTCTCGCCTTCCAGGTCCACTTTCCCGGTGAGTTTCTTCGCAAGGAACTTGCGGAAGTCCTTGCCGTCCTTGGTGAACTTCTCCGCAATGGTCTCGCCCAGTTTCTGCTCGGCACGTTCGACGATGGCAGGATTTACGACCTCCTTGAATGCGATGTAGTTATCGTCTTTAATGTCGGGAATCTCCACCGTATAGACATAATACTGCGTCGCAGCAGGATTGGCACCAGCATAGTGCGCAGCCGAACGGTAATGTGAGGTGACATAGACTCCATATCCGAATTTCACCTTCCCATCACCCTCCAGGGCATGCGAAAGGTCGAACTTCGGGAAAAGCACCGACGTGCCATGATAGAATGTTTGCATAGGTTATCAGGTTTATCTTATTATTTGGTCACTTATATATAACAACAAATGTTTTCATTGATATTTCACCTCTTTGTTCCAATATCTAAAAAAACTTGCCGCAAATATACATTAAATAATTTAAACAACCAAATCGATAGTAAAAAAACTGATGCCTCTTCTCGTTTTTCTGATGTTTACCTTTCCTATTTTATGTCATGCACAGGCGAGGCTTATCGGAATTGTGAACACCATAAGCCCCGCTTCTCCTGGACGCGACCAGGAAGTGGATTTCATCCTTCGCAAGAAGGGAATTGTAATAGCCATCGAAGTGAAGCATTCATCGTGGGCGACGGTGGCATAAGCCCCACTGATTTCCTCACCATGGACATCATGCGTCTATTTAACTAATTGTTATTGATCATTAACGACCCATTATACGGTCATTAACGTTAAAATAATCTCCGTGCTTTCCGTGCATTCCGTGTGCCCTTATCCGGACCCATTGATTATCAGTCTGGAATAACATCGTTTTCATCTATAAGATTTGGTACTCGCGACAGCCAAATTCAAAATATTTTTTTTTATAGGTTACAAGCAAGTCCCCCTGCGAAGTGTCGGCAAATAAGCAAAAACGACGCAAATTTCCTTTATTTTGGCAGGTCAAACTGCTATTTTCGCTAAAAAAACATAAAAACAAATATGAAGCGAGGCTTTTTCTTCTATATTTGAAGTTAATTTATTAATTTTGCAAATCAAATAAACTCTTATGAGATTTTCTTCTCAATTGAAAATGTATTATGGCTTCTTTGCATATAAAATGTTTTGGTCCAATAGTGGACTCAACTAGAATTGAGTTGACACCCTTAATGGTTCTCATTGGGCGTCAGAGTGCCGGCAAGAGTACTTTCATGAAGGTACTCTGCTTCTGCCGTTGGATAGAGAAGAAGATCATGGTCTCTACCGATGACATTGTCAACCAGTACACCCACTACAACCGCTTCGTCAAGGAACTCAAGCAGTTCCATCGCCTCAATGACGAGTTCTTCACAGATGATACCCACCTGATGTACGATGGCGATAACATCACTATCAAATACCATGGTGTAAATGGCAATGCCCAAATCCTCCGCAAGAAATCATTTGCCGAGAAGAGATTCAATACTAAGTTGTGCTACATTCCTGCCGAAAGAAACCTTATTTCGGCAATCCAGAATGTCGATAAAACCTACAAAGCCACTGAACGCGATGTCTTGTTCAACTTCATCTACGAATGGGATGAGGCAAAGATTCCTTACACCAGCGAGCATCCTTTCAAGTTGGCCGCAACCGGAGGATTCAGTTATGTGAATAAATCAGGTGCAGATGTGTTAGTTCGCGAAGATGGCACTGAGACGCCTGCCTTTTATGCATCGAGCGGCATGCAGAGCGTGATGCCTATGGATGTAATGGTCAACTATATCACAGAGCGCGTAGGAAATAATGCTTCACTGTCAATGCATGAGCGCAACGAGATTGGCAAGACAGATAATGGTCATTCATACAGAAGGCTAGAATATCAGTCGGCACAGTTGTTTATCGAGGAGCCAGAACAGAATCTGTATCCCGAGTCACAAAAACTGGTGGTCTTGAGTTTGGTACGTTCATTGAAGAAAGCTTTGGAGAACGGTTCGGAGCAGAGTATGGCTGTTGTGACCACTCACAGCCCGTATGTAATATCAGTGGTGAATGTATTGCTGGCCGCTTCTATTGTAGAAGAAAAAGGACTAAAGCAGACTGTTGTTGCGGATGACTGCATTATTTCTTCAAAGAGCATCACTGGATTCTATATCGATGAGAATGGAATCTTCCAAAACATCATGGACAGCGAAATACCTATGCTCAGTGGCAATGATCTGGATGGTGTGTCGGAATGGGTGGATGAGAGCATTAGTAAGTTGAACCAGATTCTGTTTGCATAGGGGCATGAAGGAGGATAAGAAAACATACGGTTCTACTCATGAGCGTCTGACATCAGAAGGATACATTCCCGAACAAACCTTGCAGTTTCGTGCAAAAATCAGCGTGAGCGAGAATGGCAAGCGCTATCTGTTGACAACAGGCGGAAAGGAAGAATCGGTAGTATATGCTGTAGATGGTAACATCGTGACTGAAGGCCAACGTTGCGACAAGTTGGTACTTGTCAAGCGATCGGCAAAAGATGTTACGCCCGAGCTATGGACGGAGTCTTTTGTGGAACTGAAGGGTGTGGATACGAATCATGCCATCGATCAGTTGCGAGAGACCTTGAAGAAGGCTATTTTCAAACATCCATCGAATGACGATGTCCGTGCCCGCATTGTAGCACAATCTTTTCCTTCCAACAAGTCTAATCCAGCGATGGAGAAGGCTAAGCAAGAGTTTCGCAAAGATTACAATTGTGATCTCCGAGGCATGAAAACCGGTCAGGAGGATAAACTATAAAATCACACTATGCTTGATCAATCTTTTTCCACAAAGAACTTTGAAACAATCTTCACCCTTTTGAATAGACAGGGAAAGGTGGAGATTGATGCAATGTCGGAGGATTATCGAGCAATTGATTCGTGCAATTCTACCCACTTTGTATTAATGGCAATTAACGGCCAATTATACGGTCATTAACGTTAAACCAATCACCCTGCCCAATCAACGTTGAGCAGGGTGATTTATAAGCAATTCGTGTCGATTCGAGTTCAAAAATCGGGCAATCAGAAGAAATAATCCGAGTCATCGGCCTTAGGAGCATCTGCATCCATGAACATCACGAAATAAATAGGCATATAAATGATCTTGCCATCAACATATATTTCGCGTTCATTGGAAACAACGGTCCCTGCAGCCGTATTATTCTTCAAAATCTACACTTTTCAAACGATTTATAGCCTCAAAAAATACACTTTTCAAACGAAATAACCAAATAAAAGCAAAGAAAAACACAAAAAAGACCAATAATCCTATTCAAATCAGCAAATTATATAATCTCAATTCTCAAAAACACAAATATCTTCTCCCTACTTTATCTTGCCCTCACTATAAATCCTCCTCAGATTTCCAAACGACAAAACAATCATTTTTAGGTATTGCACGTATAAAAGAAACGCCGTACCTTTGCACCCGAAAATCGGACAAAGTATGACAAGATTTACAAGACATCAGCATGTGATCGTATTGAGCAGGAAGACTCGCATAGGTGCGGGTCTTCTTTTTTTTGTGAACAAATTAGAACATTGTTCGTTTTTGAATACAATTAAGTTATGCAGATAAAAAAGGATTACACGCGCGAGCAGATTATTGCAGTGGCCAGAAAAGTGTTTCTGAAGAAAAGCTACGCCAAGACTTCCATGCGCGACATAGCCAAGGGGGCAGGTATCGGAGTAAGCAATATCTACAACTATTTTAAGAGTAAGGACGAGTTGTTTTGCCATATCGTGAAGCCCCTCTTGAACGAGATGGAACGGTTGATGCACGAGCACCACCAGGTGAATGACCAGGACCAGTTCTTGAGATATGCACGTGACGAAAGCGACGAGATGCTGGCCGACCACGTGCAGTCATATATGAGTCTGATCAACAACCATCGCGACGAATTGAAGCTCTTGCTCTATCAGTCTCAAGGTTCTTCTCTCGAGAATTATATCGACGAATACACCGAAGAGTGTACCCATCTCGTCGTAGAATATATGAATGAATTCAATCGCAAATATCCCGGCTACGCTGCAAAACGCTCAACATTCACCTATCATATACACACGGTGTGGATGTTCGGATTTATCTCCGAGGTCATCAAGCATCAGCTGAAGCCCGAAGAGATAAAAGATGCCATTGAGGACTATATCGAATTTGAGTTTTCAGGTTGGAAAGCATTAATGAATCATAAAAAAAAATTAAGTGACAATGAAGATTGAAAAGATTAACGAGTGGTTCGCAAGGTATGCCGAACGACTGCTGAGAGTCCGCTGGTGGATACTCGGCGCTTTTGTTTTGGTTATTGTCCTGTCGGTGATTGGCATGAAGCGAATGGTGAAGGAGACATCGTTCGACGACTACTTCATCGAGAACGACCCCATGCTTGTGATGACCGACGAGTTCAAGTCGCATTTCGGCAACGATTATTACGTAGGTGTGCTGACCCAATGCGACAACCACTTCACCAAAGAACACCTTACCACGCTGAGGGCGCTCACCGACGAACTGCTCGACAGCCTGTCGTATGCCGACAAGGCAACCTCGCTGACCGACATTGAATTCATGGTGGGCAACGACGAAGGCATGACCATCGAGCAGATTGTGCCCGAGCAGATTCCCGACGACGGCACGGCGGCTATGGACAGCATCAAGGCTCGCGCCTACAGCAAACCGCATGTGGCACGCAAACTCATCTCCGAGAATGGCGACCTCTCGTGGATCATGGTGAAACTGCGCACATTCCCTCACGACAGTGTCTGGAAGCTACAAGGTACGGTGGCACCCGACATCATCACAGGACAGGAAGTAAGGCACATCATCACTAAGCCCGAATACGCCTCGCTCAATCCCAAGGGGACTGGTATGCCCTACGTCACCTACTGCAAGACGGAATATATTGGCAAGGAGTTGGGACGTCTGATAATGATTGCCACGCTCATCTGCATATTGGTGATGCTGTGCATGACACACTCGCTCAGGGGCATCATCGCTCCTATCCTCTCGGTGATAGGCGGACTGTTCATCACCTATGGCATCGCAGGCTATACCCAGATGTATGTCGATTCGACCGTATTGATGATTCCCACCATCCTCTCATTTGCCGTTGCCATCGCCTACAACATCCATGTCTTCTCCTATTTCAGCGGCCGCATGCGCATACATGGCCAACGCACGAAGGCCATCGTCGAGACAATGAGGGAGATAGGTTGGTCGGTGTTCTTCTGCGGCTTTACCACTTTGGTGTCGCTGCTCTCGTTCCTCGTCATTCCCATCCGTCCGATGCATTGTGTGGGCATCATCAGTTCGATGAGTGTGCTCTTCGTACTGCTCACCTCACTCGTCATCACGCCCGTCTTGCTGTCGTTCGGCAAGGACAAACGCCCCATCGAAGGCTTTACCGAAGACAGCGACACCCGTTGGACCAGGGCAATGGTGAACCTGAGCGATGTGGTGCTGAGGAACCCCAGGAAGATCGGACTATCATTTCTGGTCGTCTGCATCCTTCTCAGCATCGGCTTGTGGAAGATCGAGGCCGCATTCGACATCGAGCGCACCATGGGCATCAGGGTGCCCTACGTGAAGGAGGTGATGGATGTAGGCCGCTCCGAATTGGGTTCGCTCTATTCCTACGACCTGGTGGTAGAGTTGCCCAATGACGACGAGGCCAAGCAGCCCGACAACCTCAGACGCTTGGACGAGCTGCAGCAGAAGGTCAACGGCTATCAGTTGACGAAGCGTACCACATCGATCCTCGACATCGTGAAGGACCTCAACCAGACGTTGTACGATGGCGATCCCGCCTTCTATCGTATCCCCGACACAGAGGAGGAAGTGGCCCAGGAGATTCTTCTCTATGAGAATGCAGGTGGCACCGAGTCGGAATACTGGGTGGACTACGATTATCGCCGACTGCGACTGATGGTGGAGATTTCCGACTTCAACTCTGCCCAGGTCGAACGCGAGATGGCACGGATTCAGTCCGATGCCGAAGCATTGTTCCCCAATGCCAGGATAACAACCGTCGGTAACATTCCGCAATATGTCACCATGATGCAGTATCTGGTCAGAGGTCAGATGGTGTCGTTCATCATCTCAATCCTCATCATCGGTGTGATACTGATGATTGCCTTCCAGAGTGTCCGTGTCGGACTGATAGGATTGATACCCAATATGATGCCTGCCATTTTCGTCGGCGGTTATATGGGATGGATGGGTGTACCGCTCGACATGATGACGGCCACGTTGCTACCGATGATGCTGGGTATGGCGGTCGATGACACCATCCACTTCATCAACCACTCCAAGTTGGAATACGACCGCACCAGTCATTATCCGAGCGCCATCCGTCGCACGTTCCGCGTGGTGGGTGTGGCCATCGTCATCACCTCCATCATCACCTCGGCCATGTTCGCCAGCTTCTGCACTTCGGTCTGCAACATGTGCATCAATTTCGGACTGATGGCCATCATCGGTATTCTCTCGGCGCTGGCAGCCGACTTGTTGGTAACGCCGATTCTTGTCAGCAGATGCAAGGTGTTCGGCAAAAGTCAAAAAACAGGAAACTAAAAGAAATAATAAAATGAAAAAGACGATAATTATGTTGGCAGCATGCCTGATGGCTGCATGCCAGGTGAGTGCCCAGCAACCGACGGGCCGCGATATTATGCTGAAAGTGAAGGAACGCCCCGACGGCGACACGCGTTATGGCGAGATGGAGCTGACGCTCATGAAGAAGAACGGCAGCACGCGTCAGCGCAAGGTGACATCATGGGCAATGGACGAAGGCAAGGACACGAAGAAGATGATGTTCTTCACCTATCCCGGCGACGTAAAGGGTACGGGCTTCCTCACGTGGGACTACGACCAGATTGGCAAGGAGGATGCCAAATGGCTCTATCTGCCCGCCTTGAAGAAGACACGACGCATCAGCGGCGCATCGTCGAAGACCGACTATTTCATGGGAACCGACTTCACCTACGACGATATGGGCCAGCGACATGTCGATGAGGACACCCACACCTTGCTGCGCGAGGAGGAGAAGGACGGTCATTTGTGCTGGGTAGTTGAATCGGTGCCTGTCGATAAGCACGAGATATATAGCCGCAAGGTGTCGTGGATTAGGCAGGATTGTCTGATTGCAGCCTCTGTCGAATACTACGACAAACTGAACAAGCTGCATCGTGTGCTCACTATCAGCGACATCAAGTCGGTGCAGGGATTCTGGACCATCCAGAAGATGGAGATGAAGAACGTGCAGACCGAGCATAGCACAGTGATAGTAGTGAAGAACACGCAATACGACGTCAAGGTCGATAAGGCGCTCTTCACCGTAGCCAAACTGGAGAAAGGCTTATGAGGTCTGCCATCATCATAGCACTCCTGTGGTGCATCATTCCTCGTTCTGCCCTGGCGCAGGACGAGGATTCCCTCCGCATCGGTGTAAAAGGTTTTGTCGACACCTATCATGCGCTGCGCACCGATGAGCCCCACGATTGGATGTCGTCGAGGAGCCGTGTGCGTGGCGAACTGACCATCGAGAAAGGCCATGCAGGAGCCTTCATCTCGGCCAATCTGACGCACAATGCCATCCTCCGCGACCGTTCAGGCTTCCAACTGCGCGAGGCCTATGCCTACTTTACAGGCCACCATTGGGATGTGCGTATCGGTCAGCAGATCATAACCTGGGGCGTGGCCGATGCACTCAGGCTCACCGACATCATCTCTCCGATGGACTATACCGAGTTTCTCGCCCAGGACTACGACGATATCCGAATCCCCGTAGGTGGACTGCGCATACGTTATTCCACAGAGAAATGGTGTCTCGAAGCTGTTGCAATCCCTGTCAGTTCCTTCTTCATTCTGCCCACCGACGACAAGAACCCTTGGTCGGTAGGATCAATACCCATAAGTGATGAGCCGGCAAAGAAACTCTGCAACATGGAATATGGTGGCCGGCTGTCGTTCTTTCTCAGTGGCATCGACTTCTCGCTGTCAGCCCTGCACACATGGAACAAGCAACCCGTATTGTGTAACGCCGTCGGAGAATATCGCCGCATGACCATGCTGGGAGCTGACATGTCGCTACCCGTTGGGAGATTCGTGGTAAGAAGTGAGATTGCAGAGTATCTCGACGAAGCCCAGTCGGCAACAGGTGTCGATGTCATCCCGAGAGCAGCATCCACCAATGCGCTCATTGGCATCGACTGGTATGCCGGCAACGACTGGTCGCTCTCGGCCCAGTATTCCCACAGATATGTCGCTTGGGGCGATCATCGCAATTCCGGGCTAGCCACACTTCGTATTTCAAAGCAAATGCTTCACAACACATTGGTTCTGCAGAGTTTTGCCTATGTCGATGTGACCAACGGCGGCATCTACGACCGCCTCAATGCCGACTATGCACTCAACGACCAACTGCATCTTATCGTAGGCTACGACTTTTTTCATGCCGACCGTGGCATGTTCATTATCTACGACAAGAACTCCGAAGTGTTTCTGAAACTTAAATATAGTTTTTGAAGCCTTTCACTTCTTGCTACAACAAAAATATAATTCATGAATAATTCGTGATCAATTCATGATGATTCGTGTATAAAAAACTCGGACAAGCAAGTCATCCCCCTATGTAGGGGTAATGAGGGGGTCCTTTTCTGGCTTTGCCTTTTTTCTTCCTCCAAAGGAGGACTTTTTCTCTTTGAAAGGTGTGAGCACGACAAGGCCGTGCGCTGCAGAGAGCTGTATGCAGATGGGGATACATGCATACACAGATGCATACAACCCTCTGCAGCATAAGGTGCGTCAGCACCCATACCTTTCAAAGTTTTTTTTTCATCATCCTTCGTGCCAATTCGTGCGATTCGTGTTTATCAGAATTTTATCCATAAGAAGGGAACAGCCAATATTTTTAATATTTTCCAAGATATTTTCGATTCATGAAGATGTAGCCCCTTTAGGGGTGATGATTCGATTGAGAGCGGCAGATGAAAGCTTGCTTTCAGATGATGCTGTCAAGCTAATCATCAAGACAGCCTGATGGCTGTCTCATCTTCATGAATCCATTTTTCATCTTCTTTAAAAATTTTCAAATAGCTTGAAAAAAAAATGCCTTGCGGTTTGGTTGTGTCAGAAATACGCATTATCTTTGCACCGTATTTCAAAAACACATAATAAATATGGAACAAAACAACAAAACTAAGGCAACAGCAGAAGACCTCAAGACCTACTATGAGTTCGAAGAACGTATGAAGACTCTCTCCGAAAGTGGAGACAAGCGTGAATGGGAGGAAACAGCGAAGGCAGCCAATGACTTCATCGAAAGCCGCGACTGGTTTACCATCATCATTGAGAAGGACGGCAAGGAAGGCGTCATGGACCTCGACGGCACAGTGCTCGTTCCGCCCATCTTCGACAAGGTGGTCTACACCTACAGTCGCATCCTCATGAAAGCCGACAAGCCTGCAGTTGTCATCAACAACGGCAAGTTCGGTCTGGTACGTGCCGATGGAACAGGCGAAATGGTGCTTCCTTGTGAGCACGACTCTATCCGTCTCACCGATTTGCTACAGTACTTCTTCGTGACCGACAACGGCAAGACAATGCTCGTGAGCAACTCGGGCAAGCAGCTCACTCCGCAGATGTTGGACAAGTTCTATGGCACGACCAACGGCATCATCCCAGTGGCGGCACAAGGCAAGCTAGGTCTCTTCGACACCTCAAGCGGTCTCTTTGTCGAGCCCGCCTACGACGACATCGAGATAGAGTTCGATCAACCCGTCATCGCCTACAAGGATGGCGTACCCGGTTATCTCAGTGCTGAGGATGGCCACTTCCTCCCCAAGGAAGAGTATGACAACAGCGACTCAGACGAATGCATAATCTATAGCTGAAGCAATTCGTGTCCATTCGTGAAAAAAACTCGGACAATCAGGTCCTCCCCCTATGCAGGTATTCTGCCCCCGCTGTTGATTGTTCCCTTCGGTCACGTCCGAGAGAAGCCCTGCGGTCACGTCCAGGAGAAGCGGAGGATTGAGGTGGTCTTGGATCTTTTGGTTTTTCTGGCTTCGCCTTTTCTACTCCAAAAGATTGGAGTCTTTCTCTTTTGATGAAGGCCGCCCATTCAAGAATGGGCGCTATTGGGGAGTGTCATGCAGCAGAGAAAGCTTGCTTTCACAGCAGCATGGCGCTACTCAATAGCATCTGGGCAAAACCCTGCCTTCAACAAAAGCTTTTTTTCATTATAATGATAAGGAACGCCTCATTATACGGACATTAACGTTAAAAAAAATCTGTGCCCATCTGTGGCATCATTTCTGTGTGCCATTAACATAGACCCGCTTCATTTCCTCATCATATTTCCTCAAAGATTTCTTGTGCAGCAATAAATATATCTGTGTGTAGCGCTTTCTGCTCAATCATTTGGCGCTTAAACCGACATGCTTCATACAAAAAGAGAGACTATTCTTAAAGGACGCCTGGGAACAAACATACTGGAAGTCGGCTCATACTACGCCATGCTATCCGACATGAATGCGCACTGCTTGGTCCACGTCCTCGACCAGGACAAAGGCGACTACATCGTCGATTCCCTCTATGTGTCCAAACCCAAAAGGATGTTCAGGTTCTGGCATCACTACACCAAGGTCCGAAAGACAACCGCCGAGGTATTCCAGCAAGCCGTAGATTGCTATGACAATAGCGTAAATGCTATCTTTACCATCGACTTCGAAAAGACTCCCGTCGAAAGCTATCGTGACACCAACGGATACTACTATCGTATCCAAGGAAAGTCAAATAATCGAATCTTTGGCCGACTGATCACTCAATTCGATCTGGAAGAAGTCGAAGTAAATCCCGAAGGCAAAAAAATCGACTCAAGTGAAATCTTCTTCGAAGAACTCTCTCCCAAAGACCGTTTCTACAGCATCGACCCCAAGATCTACCAAAAGGTCAAGAAGATGTATGACATCCTCTCCCACTCCCTCGCCACCCTGATAAACTCCTGTCTGGAATAACATATAAGGTATGCAAACTAAAGTTGGCAAATATACGTAATTTTCAGAAGACTTATTCATGTTTATCTTCTTTTGTTTGGATTTACAATAAACTTATGCTAATTTTGTAACCAGTTTTTCAAAAGAGCATTCTTTTGAATGCGTATACCCATCATATACCGTTTGCTCCTTGTGAATTCAAATCCATTCACAACAATTCTCAGACTTCAATACTGCTATAGTTGTACCATCATTAGAACAAACAGCGACAAACAGCAGGTGAAGATCAAATATAACGATTCCCGTTGTATTTCTTGATAATCCACTCGAGAGCATTCCCTCTTACTGATTCAGTGCGAATAAAGTGGAATTTAGCAATTTCAAACTTCAGGTGTTAACTATATAGTGCACCTATAACTAACAAAAAAACATTAAATATTATGTGTCAATTCAATATCGGTAATATGAATCTCAGTAGTAATACTTCTCATAAAAATCTTAATATTTTCAACAAGAGAACAGTGGATCCTGAAAAAGTATATAATAAAATATTGAATAATGAACCAGTAAAAGGCCAAGATATTGAAGATTTGGATTATATAACATCTGGATTTAAACCTAAAAATAAAGAAGAATTAAAAAAAATAATAAAGTTTTATTCAGATAAATATCCAAATAATTCTTTGAACTGGCTGAACGTTTCTGAAATTACAGATATGAGTTATTTGTTTTATGGATCTAAATATAACGGAGATATAAGCAAATGGAATGTATCTAATGTGGAAACCATGGCTGGCATGTTTGCGTACTCAAAGTTCAATAAATGTATCAGCGAATGGGATGTATCTAATGTGGAAACCATGGCTGGAATGTTTGCTTATTCAAAGTTCAATTATAATATAAACGAATGGAAAGTATCAAAAGAAACAAACATGACTGGCATGTTTGCAGGATCTCAGTTCGATCAAGATATCAGCAAATGGAATGTATCCAATGAAACCAAGGAACAAATGTGGGGTAAAATTTAACCTAGCTAATCGACTTGTATTTTTAATTATGCCAATGTGGTAAAATATCTCACCCTGCCCAACAGATGTTGAGCAGGGTGAATTTATGAGCGTTTTGTATCAATTCGTGATCATTTACTTATTAGGTTCTCTTTCCAACCTTTCAATCGTTTCAATTAAATCAGGGTTCATATTTTTTACATACTCCATCCATTCATCTGGGAACTTAACACCGTTAATTTTGGATTCTATAATGCTACGAAAAACCCAATAATCAAAATCTACTAGTTTAACTCCCAAAGCATATTCTGATTCTTGATCCTCCATAAACTTCCTTGCATAATCATAGAAACCTTTTTGACAACAATATCTTACATCGTTTTCATAATCATTTATAATACGTAGAGCAACTGCATTGGCCATCGATTCCTCGCGCCATTTGCGTAAACCTTCATTAATTTTTTTCTCCTCTATATCTTGACATTTTTCAATATTGTGAATATCCATTGCGGCATGGGCAAGCTCATGCAAAAGGACTTTGGTAAAGAGCCATTTAAATTGAGTATCATCGTTTTTAGATTCGTTATAAATTGAAGTTAGAAACAGTTCTATATAAGGGCTGTCTCTTTTAATGTTTGGATAGTATGCACCTAATGCATCAATAATGCCAATCTCGTCAGATTGTTTATTATCATTCCTTAGATAAATAGGTATAGTATGGATAAGAGTGGCAATATTTTCATATCCTACCACTTTATAATAAAACATTCTAATAGGGGAGGTAGGAAGATTAATTTTGATAGGAGAATCATAACTAAAGGTATCTTTCATCTGGCAACTAGCAGGAAGCCCATAATACTTTTCTTCAAGGGGTTTAATCACATCTAGGATGAAGGGAAGAATCTTCAAGTCTCGAACCTTCTCCACTATTTTACCCTGTGCATCAATGTTAACTATTTTCATAGGTGTAAGGTATTAAGAGTTTAACAACTATTGATGTGCAAAGTTATATAATATGACCGAAAAATCAAAAATTTAAAGTCAAATAACAAACAAAGCAACCTCATCATATTATTAATTGATAAGGTTACTTTTCATTTTTTGATTTATTTATGCTATCATCACCTGATAATGCCTTAAACAAATTCCGAATGTGTAACATTACAATTGGATGATGCAGCATTATGAGAAGTTATGTAAAATATAGTTGACAAATAAACGGAATCTGCTGATGAACCATACATTTTTATCAAGTTTTGCTTGGATATAAAAAATACTTACGTTATTTTTGTAACCAGTTTTTCAAAAGTCTAATCTTTTGGATACGCATACCCATTATATACCGTTTGCCCCTTGTGAATTCAAATCCTTCACAACAACTCTCAGACTTCAACACTGATACAATTGCTCCATAATTACAACAAACAGCAACTGTCAGCCGATGAAGACTCAATATAACGATTCCCGTTGTATTTCTAGACAATCCACGCGAGAGCATTCTCTCTAACTATTTTAATGCATTCAACGTGGTTTTTAGCAATTTCAAACTTCTGGTGTTATCTTTTAAGTACGCCTGTGATTAAAAAAACGAATAATTATGTGCCAATTCTTGTTCAATGATATAGATTTCAGTGATGATTCCAATGATAATGTCAATATATACGATAAGTACGTGACGGATCCTAATAAGGTATTTAATGACATAATAATGGTATATTCTGAAATAAAAAAAGATACTGAAATAAAAAAGGATACTGAAATAAACTATAATGATATCAACTTTTTAAATGATTTACAGCGTGTTGTTAAAGTAAAAAATAAAGAAGATTTAAAAAAAATAGTAAAGTTTTATTCAGATAATTATCCAAATGATTCTTTGAACTGGCTGGACGTTTCCGACATTACAGATATGAGTTATTTGTTTTATGGATCTAAATATAACGGAGATATAAGCAAATGGGATGTATCTAATGTGGAAAACATGGCTGGTATGTTTGCGTACTCAAAGTTCAATCAATTTATAAGCGAATGGAATGTATCTAATGTGAAAAACATGGCAGGAATGTTTGCTTATTCAAAGTTCAATTATAATATAAGCGATTGGGATGTATCCAATGTAACAAACATGTCAGGTATGTTTGCAGGATCTCAGTTCAATCTAGATATCAGTAAATGGGATGTATCCAATGTAACAAACATGGCAGGTATGTTCGCTGAATCACAGTTCAATCAAGATCTCAGCAATTGGAAACTGTCCAAAGAAACCGAGGAACAAATGTGGGGTAAAATTTAACCTAGCCAATCGACTTACTTGCAATTTTTATATTTCACCAACAGGTTAAAGGAATAAAAAAGAATAATTTAATCACCCTGCCCGACCAATGTTGAGCAGGGTGATTTATAAGCAATTCGTGTCAATTCGTGATAATTCGTGTTCCAAAACCAAAAATACTACATCTCTCTACCCCCCGAACTTCTCAATCTCGCCCTTGATATACTCCTTCAGCGCATCGCATTCCTCGACGCGGATCTGGTTCATCAGGCCGAGGCAGAAGCGGCCGACACTCTCCAATCGATAGACGTCGGTTTCGAGGGTCCAGTACTGTTTGTCCTCCGATTCAGTCAGGCGGTTCTTGGTGCCTCTGCGTGAAGGATCAAGCAGAGAACGTGAACGCGGGAACTCCTCTACAAGCAGCATCTTGGCATAAGGCGAAAGGCGCAGCACAATGTGGTAGGGAACCGACTTCTCCTGCTCAAGGAACTTGAAGATGTCCACCTTCGGCTCCGAACGGTGCTTCTGCTGGTATTTCCAGGGTTGGTCGGTAACCTCCACCTTTCCGATGCGGCTGATCTTGTATTCCTTGTTCTTCTTGTCATCCAGGTCGTAGCAGATTACGGCATCGATGTCCTGGAACACATAATAGGCCTCCACATGCCTGTCCTTCGTCCTGCTCTTCGAAGGATAGTCCTTGAAGGTGATGGCCATCATCTTCTTCTTGGCATCCAGTATCTGCCTGATCTTCTCGGTCGTATTGTCCCATTTCAGCTTCTTCTTTCGGAGAATCTGATGACGCATCTCCAGCGTCATCTCCAACGTGTTGGCATCTGACCTGTACCATGCAGTGCCTTTCAGACCATCCAGATCCAAGGCGAACTCTACGATGTCGTAGATATAGGGCTGCACACCGATGGTCAGCACCTCCTTCCCGTCCTTCACGACGTAGCTCTTCTCGATGCGCGAAGCCGTTATCTCCTTGCCCGAAGCGAAACTCGATTCCTCCTTGAAGGCAGAATCGATGTAGTACTTCAGATATAGCCAGTAGTCATCCTTGTTGAGCGACTTGATCCTTCTGTCCGCTTTCAGCTTGCGGATATCCTCCATGAACCCGTTCACACCATGGTCGTCGGTCTCACCAATCACCAGTGTGCCGCCGTTCTCCGAATTGAGGAAGGCGCAGATGGTCTTCAAGATGCGCCCCATCTGCTTGTCATATTCCGGTGTCTTCATGTTCATGGGCGAATAGATGATCGAAGTCTTGTATTCGATATCCTTGCCCTCCTCCTTGTCCGTCTTGGGAATAATGCTGCAATATTCGTCCTCGACGTGCAGCGACTCGGCAATCTTCCGCTTGATGGAATCCAGTTGCGGCAAGCCCAACACACCTTGCAGCGTATTCGAAGCGTCGATGAGACTTTGGAGCGAAGGCATCTGCCCCTGTTTCCGTAACGGATCGAAGATGTCGTAACGCGACAACTGCTCGCAGACGTCAGCCTTCTCACGCAGTTCCGAAACTTCCCTCAGTTCGTCAGGCAATTCCAGCTTCAGCTTCCGCTTGTCCGATTCCCCGCGTGCAAAAGCCACGAGCTTCGAGAGGTAGTTCTGCTCGAATTTCAGGTATTCAATATCTTCGTTCGACGATACGGCAATCGAGAGCAATCGGGCTGTGCCCACTGCTTTAAGCCGTTCACAAGAGTTGGATATCGTCTGTGAATAGCAGAAAAGGAGGTGTGCAAGCGCCTTCAAGTAATCCGGACGTAGTGGAACGAAAGCCGGCTTCTGTTCCGGCACTTCCATCGAGTCCACAAAATCGGCCGCGAACTTCCCCATCGTCCTGTCCATGGCTTCCTTCCAAGGCTCGAAATAGAACCAGTCGGGACCATCCTCATAGTCATCGACAGAATACGAGCCATTGAGGCATAGGTTTCCATTGTTGTCCGAACCCGTCGCGATGTCTTCAATAGCATCGTATTGTCCTATATCCTCTTCCGAGCATTTATCATCGGGGACATTCACAATGAGGCCACCCGAAGTCAGCCATCTCAGGCCCTTGCCGTTTTTGAACTTGTTGATGCACAGTGCATGTTGTGCACCCCATAGGGACTCAACCCTTTCGGTGATGAATTCCTCCAATGTCTTCTGCAGGCTGAATCCTGTACCCGCTTTCTTCACCCTCAGATAGACCGTCTTGCCGCGTTTGTATGCACCGATGATGGCCATTCTGATGTTCTCGCGGTAATAGAAGTTCAAGCTGTTCGTGTCAACTGTCCCCGATATCTGTTCATAGGCAGTATCCACCGAAACTGCCGTAATGCCACGCAAACCGGCTTGGATCACCTTCACACAAAGCCAATCCCCTTCATTATAGGTTTTCTTCAAGGCACCGAAATGATACGATAGCGTCATGCTTCTCTGCAGCTGGCGTGTGTTTTTCAGGAACTCCTCGATGCTCTCGAACTTCGTGCCATCGGGTCTGTCATTGTTGGGATTCTTCACCTGGATAAAGTCAAGCAAAGAGAAAGCAGTTTCCAGCTTGCGGCTTTTCTTGTAGTTGACGGGCGAAAAGACGATGTTTCCCTGCTCCATGGTCACCATGCCCTTTCCCTCATAGAGGAGTGCAGGACCATCCTGTGGTTGCTCCACGAATGTCACATTCTGAATCAGTGCCAAGCAATACAGATGGGAGAACATCATGTTCTCAAGGTTGATTTTCGAGAAGCCGAGGTTTTTGACCGCATTTCCCGCGATGCAGTTCCTCACAATGTTCAAAAGTCCTGTGATGTCCTTGTGGGAAGTTGTCTTTCGGGAGAGCACAAGCAAGTCACAAAGGGAGAGAAGAGTCGTGTTCCTGTCCTTTTCATTGAGGAGCAGATTGAGCATCATCAGCTTCTCCACAGTGACCAGCTTCTCGTCATTCCACCGTCCGACTTCATTCCTTACAAGCGATTGCTTGCCTATCATCGTGAGCAATCCCTCGACGAGCATCTGGAATTGCTCGTCTGAGCCATCTGCATCAGGATTTAGTTGGCAGTCACTCATCAGTTCATTGAGGACCTGTTCGCTAATATTCAGTTTGGTTGCCGCTTGTTTAAGGTTCATTGTCTAATCCGTTTTTGTAATCAAATTGTCGAAATGTGCGCTGCAAATATATAACATTATTTCCATTTCTCCAAATGTTTCGGCTATCTTTCCGCATGTGAAAACGATTGTTTGAGGAAAATAACAGTCAAAAATATTTACCATTGGGAAATATCTGACGAATTGTCTTGTTTTTCTCAGAATAAATGTATAACTTTGCCACGTCAAATCATTAAAATTAACAAATCATGGAAACAAATAAGAATCCCCAAGCATCACCAGTTGATGAAGTCAGTGACAACAAGCCTACGAAAGATACCAAAGACTACATTAAGGATTATCTACAGAAGAAGTTGGAAATTGCACAAAAGATTGCAGATCTCTATCTGGTAAAGTTCCCTCGTGAAATGTCTTATGGTGTGAAGTTGGTATCTTCGGAGGATGCCAGCGAATTGACAATCTGTCACAAGCTATCCGATGAAGAGATAACGATCCTTAGGAAATGTTCCAGGATTGCCCATAGGGACGAATGCACCTTGGAAGAAATCCTAGATAGTGAAGGTTATACAGATCTTATAGGTAAACTTGGTGCTCATAGCACACCAATGCCTTTGGATACTATTGAATCAATAGATCTGAGACATCCCTTGAAGTTCACTAACTTCAGCTTTCAACCATTGGAGGAAGATGGCACTTTGGGATATAAAGAGAATATTGGCGTACCCTTGACCGATAAGGAGTTCAAGGAGATTCTTGTCGACCTTCTTATCAACGGAAATCGTTATTCGATCAATATGCTTGCGTATCACAAGCCCAAACTGGGTAAAAGGATTATTAGGCACATCACGTTTGCAAGTTTGGATTTTCAATTCGAGAACTGGAACCCATCCGTTATTGATTTGTCAGAACTCAAGGACATTTGTGACCAGATATTGAATCCTTTCAGGGACATTCTTCAACTCTTCAAATCCAATGATAAGGAATTAGCCGATTTCGCTCATCAACATCAGATTGTCGCTGATTACGACAATGAGATTTATGCAGATCACGGCACAGATTCTTTTCATTGCCTCTTGCACTTTTATGGCACCCGCTTGGATTTCCGACAGGAAGGCTACAATTCGGAGACTAATAAATTACACGATGTTGACACCTTCAATATCGAAGGCAAAGTGCTGATGGACAAGTTCTCGCTGGAATCGCCCAAGGAAATAATGCCCTATCTGAAAAAGCACTTCAACACACCCGACTGCTTGGCTCGCATCAAGAAAGAGTTTGAGGCGTGATGAGAGCAGATGAACAGAAACCTATAATTTCTAAAAGAATAAGTACACAGGCTGGTCCATACGGATCAGCCTGACTTGTTTCTACCCTGTGAAGTGTCGCCTTGTTCTTTAGTAAGAGTTACTTGGTCGATGAGACTATCTTAAAGAAAAATAATGTATTAATTCTATATAATAGATATCTCAAGTCCCGACCGCATAATTGAATTGATAACACGCAGCATCTTCGCTTTATCTTTGGTCTGAGGCGGAACTACAACCCATCTTTTATTTTCGACCTCCACTTGCCCATTATATTGTTTGGCTAATGTAATCAGAGGCTTTCTGGCATACTCTATTTCTTTCCTCAAAATTTCTTCGACTCCAATTTTCCGAATGGTTTTGAGGAAAGTGTCGATAGGATTATAATCCTCTATAATTTCCCCATCAGAAAATTTAATTTGCAGCTTTTTAGCGCGCTCCTTCGATTTCTGAACAACTTTTTCATCGCTTGTAGCAAAATCCGTTCCCATTTCTATTTTTATGTCCAAATTCAATTGGTTCTTGATGGAAGTGAGTTGCAAATATTTCTGTGCAGTATCGCTTTGGGCATTTACGAACCAGCCATCACAAACGGGTTTCATCCATCTTGCAAAATTTGGATAGATGTCTTTGCTCAACAAAGGCAGATGACAGTTTTCAATTGTTATCATTTCAAAGTTTTCTGGCCCTATCTCTTTAAGTGCTTCCACAAAGGTCATTGTTGCATTTTTATGGCAAATGATCTTCCCATCAGGGAAAGTAACTCGAAGAAGGCTATTCTTTGCTCTTTGTCTTAGTTTTTCATCCATGGGGTTTCAGAATTTTGACTTGTTGTTTATTATTGGTCCTATTTGTACGGATAGGCTTACTTGGGCACAAAGATATGTATTTTTTTTGAATGTGAACTAATGTTTACAGGTTTTTTGATGAAAATTGGGGTAATATGGATGAATTATGCAGAAAATAGACGAAAAAGGGGGATACTTTCCCCCAAAAGGCTACCTGCAGATAGTTAATAACAGTTTAAGGTTCATTATTTGAATTTGTTACTTCAGCAGATTCTGTTGAAGAGCTGAAGTCGATACCTGGGAACAACAATTTTAATTTATCTTCTTCAGATCGGAATTTGATTCCCCACCGCTCACACATGAAATCAAGCATCTTGATGCCTGTTTCTATAATGCTTTCAGGTGTCCAATTATCATATTTGCATACTTCTCTTTCTGCAGCTGAGCCATTTAAATATCCTGGCCTTGAATTTCCTTCACGTCCATTCTTTTTAGTGTTAAAGTCATCGTTTTGCAGCTCAGCATTGATCTTTTGGCTGAGAAGAAGAAGATTGCCTAATGATCCTTTGTAAATTGGCCACATACTCTCATCGATGTCTTTAAACATATCAGCCCAGTAGCCTGAAGGCTTATGAGGGAAGATATGCTCGATAGATATTTTGTCTTTTTCGCTCTGCTTAAATGAATCCCAATCCAGTTTGCCAAGTCCATGATAATATCTTGTCATAAGGTTATCATTGTACTCGTATAGGAAATAGCGGATAGCAGACCACCGATAATAACCTGCTCTTTCATCTTCTTTTTGCTCAAAGAGTTTTTTCACCATTACTTCCATATACTGGATATTGAAATAATTATTTGCATCGAAAGAACGGTTTATACGTGTATTAATCATATTTAAAACGTCTTCTACGCTCTTATTCCCAATATGTAAAGCATGTGCAACATTATTGAATTCACTGCTCCCATAATTGGAACGAGTGGTCTGAAGGCGGAATACTACAAATATAAATCGTTCGATGGCTTTCAATAGCTCAATGCATTTTCCCTTTGTAATTTTACCTGAATTTCTCTTGCAGAAGATTGCTGTAATCAATGGCCTGAAGTAAGCAATTCCTAGTCGTTGGATTCTTTCCATCCAGGCGATTTCATCATTGTCAAGTACATTAACTGCATCATTGGGGAACCATGTATAATACCACATTTCTGCAGTGTCTCTTAAGTCTAGGACATAATCTTTGATATCTTGTACACTAAGGTATGATTCCTGGTCATTGTTGACGGGATTAGGCTCTTCATCGACTTCATTATCGTCTATGTCTATAACTAGTTCTTGTGAAGTCTCGGTTGTTACCATATTTTTCCTTACATTTTGAACCGTGAATTTCTTTCCCAAAAGGTAATCAATGTAGTCATTTCCGGTCTTTCTGGAATACTGATAATAAAGTATCCAATGAGTACGTAAAAATTCATCGTCATCCAAAACGGAAACTTTTCCATTGGATGATTTATAATTACGTCCCAGTTGGTGATAAATTTCTGCCCAAGATACGTTGATTACATCTCTAAGATTATTTGTATTATTTCCAGGACCATTAGAATCGAAGTATAGCGTCGTTAGATAAATTAGTCGATTCTTCAGTTTTTCAAGATTAGAGAGGCGTTTACCACGATTGTTGATGGTTTCAAACGCTACAAAGATATTGAAGTCATCGCTAGGGTTAACCTCTATCAAGTCGAACTTTAGGGATATTGTTACCTTTTTATATAATTCTTCGACAGCTTGAAGATTTGAGTTGCTATTCTCGAACAATTCCTTGATGTTATCAGTAAAGAACTTTTTAGCATTTTGAATATTGAGCGTGTAATAAGACTCTTTACCTAAAACAGCGACCTTGTCTCCAAAAACGTGCTTAAGCAAGAAGTTATTACTATCTGGGTTATTGAGATAACCGAACAAATAGCTAGTTTCAAGAGTTTGTTTATTTTCTATACAAATATATTGTTTTCGCATTGTTTTCAAGAATTCATCAACACTATCTCCCATAAAGAATTTGTCTTCAAAATCCTTATGATTTAAGAATTCGTATATACATTGTAGAAAAATGATTATTGTAGTCAATCGTTGTTGTCCATCCACAACAATCCAAGGCGTATAATTTATTTGAAGAAGCCATTTGGTATTGAATTTTTCTTTTTCTTCGTTTGATGCAGATTGAAGAATAAGAGAACCCGTGAAATGCGATTTACCTTTAGCCAGGTTCATCAGGTCATTCCAAAAAGCCACTACTTCTTTATCTGCATCAGATCTCCATGCATATCCACGCTGGTAGTCTGGAATTCGAAATATTCTTCGCTCGAAAATATCACTGATTGATTTAAAGTTCATATTCTTTATTGATTTCTATGATTAATGTTTAAAGTAATTCGAGTGCAAAGATATAAGATTTTGTTGGTATATCCAAAAAAATCGATAAATTTTGTCGAAAATGACGAAATAAGTTGATTGAGACGATGAAATGTAATATCTTTATATATACGATTGCAAAGCGCAAAACGATAGTTTAAGATGAAACAACTTCCCCTATAAAGATAGGCTAACATTTAAGAAAGAGTTTTGGCACACGTGTACCAAATTCAAATAAAGCGACTTTTCATTCAAATATTTGGATATGTTGGGAAATATGATTATCTTTGCACTCTCAAAATTTAAAATTGTATGTTTAATGCAAGCCCCCCCTGTGAAGTGTCGGCTTGCATTTTTAATTGGTCAATAGTTACAATCAGATTAGAAACCCCAACGATATGGGATAACTTTTTCTGCCTTAGTAAACATAGGTTCATATTCGACATACTTGCCGAACTTTGCTTTTGTTTCTTCTTTTAAATCAGAAATCAGTTTGGCAATATCCAGTTTTCCGACACTCACTTCTTCAAAGAAACGGAAGAAGAAATAGTTACCTTCTGCATTAAAAGGATACCCAGTTTTACGCATTCTTTCTTCAGTTACTAACTTAGCTGTATCTTTAACAAGAAAAACACGGTACTGATTTGTAGTATCGTAGCCATCTGTATAGAGAATAGCAAAATAAACATCCTGCTTATCGTAGAAATTGGCAGAATGAGCACCATCCCTTGGATCGCTATCATCTCTTTTACTTAGTCTGACATTGTAGATGAGTGAACCTTTGTCATTATTTCCAAGCATCCATTTCAGATGATCTTCATTTTTATAATATCCCAACAATACTCCCCGGTCTTTGTCTCGTTCAAGATAATGGATTGGAAGCCAAAGAGGTGCCGAAATCGGGTGTTGCAACTCATAATCCATATCCCCCTGCAATTCATGCAGCGGATCTTTTCCCATATCACAAGGTTGAATGATGAAATACTTCTTCAGTTCTTCATATTGGGCTTTTGTCTCATCCATTTTCTGAGTAGGTCGAGCATAAGCAAAGAACATACTGCGTTCTTCACCATAAGGTTGAAAAACCCTTCCATTCAATTCATAGAAATGTTGTTTAAAATACTGTGCACCATCTACGCCCAATCGAGCTTTCATAGCATAAATAGTAAACTCCTTTCGGATTACTTCACGAATCTCTTCCCTAAACTGTTTTCGTACATATTGTTTCCAATATGCTTTCTCGTTGGCTTTGTTTCGTCCATAAAGGTAAAGTACATAAAGGAAGTTAACGTCATATTGAGATAGGAATAAAGTATCTCTATCAAACAGTCTATCTGGGAACTGGAAAGAAACTTTTGTGCAATGACCCCCTCTTGATGTATGTTTACGAATGTTACTTTTCCCATCATCATAAAGATGGTCAGCAGAAACATAAGCACTTATAAAAAAATTGGGTATAACATCGTACCCTTCAGTCAATTCATTATCTTGAAGGTGAATGTCGCCAAAATTCTTTTTGTCGACGATACGATTGTTCTTCTCAGTTGCATCGAATCGGGAATCATCAGCTGCAAACAAGTTGACATTCCACTGGATGACATTTCGGGCATAGGTGTATTGTTTATATATTGATTCTGAAGTCAACTTGTTTCCGCTCTTATAATATTTACTATCACCTATGTAATATACTTCTCTTTCCTTTTGAGTATCAACCGAGGTTAAAGCAAGGTCTGTGTATATATGGTCAATTCGTTTTCCGTCCTCTTGATCAGCCAACCCCTTAGGTATCCTATCATGAGGCGTACCAATTAATTCGTCAATCATGGCCTCGAAAACTACATGAAAATCCTTGGCAAGTATGTACTCTTGTGAACTTGTGTTGATTGAGATACGATATGTGCTATCAAAAAAAGCATAGCATAAATCCCAAAGCTGGAGAGCTTTGTCTGAGAAGTACTTATACTTAATTTGCATAAGTCGCATCTTTCCTAAGCCTTTCCGGTATTGTTCAAATTGCTTACCTACGATTAGGTCATATTGTAAGTTTATTGGAGTCTTGAAACCATACTCCTTATTTAGGAAGTTCAGGATACTGAAGAAAATGACAAACAATTCTTCCTCATAGTTGATGATGCGTTTTTTATTTATTGGTGTCAAATAAATCGCATCATTCCCTTGAATTATAGTTTGTGTTTTGTTGATGGTTTGTGTCCAGTTTATTTTATTATTGCCTCTATGAAGGTTTTTGATTGTGAAAAGCACATAATCTTGATTCGCCTGGTTAAAGCTGATAAGTGAGAGAACAATATCAAGATAGGTTTTGGATCGTTGACGTGCACCTTTCCCTGATTGTGGCAAGTGCTTATAGAGTATTATTTTACTTTTTGGGTTATATTTATGATATTCATTCAGTGCACGATAAATCCAAACTGAGAACTCGTAAATAAATTTTCTAAATTCCTGGCTAAGTTCTTTCTGACCCTCTGGAGTCAGAACATGTTCTGCTTTTACATTTTCTCCAGATGTTAATTGGAAACCGACTAGTGTGTCATCTTCTTTAAGAAGAACCTTGGGTAAAATAAAGACACAATCATGCAGATGTGGATTATAGAAATAACCCACATACTGCACACTTACCATCTTGTTAACATCTTGAAGGACGTAAATATCCTTTAAGATCTTTTCAACCAAGCTGCTTTGATATTGATGTTCTTCAAATAAGATATACATCTGAATTAGTTATTGTTATTATTCTTTTTCCAATTCATAACTTTCTTCAAAAAGTCCGACAACCGCTCGGAATTAACCTCTACTCCTTCAATATCATAGAAGTCAGGATAAGTTAAGTCTTTCTCTTCACCATCTGAATTTTTATAACGGAACAAAGTTGTGTCCTCAAAACCATAATCTTTGAACACGTCATTCCATAGATAAAAGATTACTTTTGATACGAAAGCGTTCTTATCTATTACACCATTCTTTGCTTTGCAGAAGAAATAACCAAGCTGCTTGTCCGCACTTGAAGTCATTGAAGCAATAATCTCATTGATCTTTTCAACAAATGCCCACCATGACAATTTGGTACCACTATCGTCGAGTTGAACGTCAATCGACCAATTAAGTTTTTGTCCATTTTCATCCTTGCCCTCAGTAATTTTCACATATTTCCAATCCCAACGACGCTTGAAAGCAGAGTCGATGGGGAACAAACTTTGGTCACTAGTGTTCATCGTGGCCCAAATGAAGAGATTAGGAGGGAATAACAACACTCTGCCTTTTTGAACGTCTTCAGATAGAGTAGCATTGTAATTGCTAATATAATCTTTAATGGCTCCCTCTATCTGAATATCTTTGTTTAGCTTATAGTCTTCTGAGAATGCTTTTTCAATTTCTTTTTGAAGGTCTGTGTCAGCCTCAATGGGATATTCCGAGAAACCATTATTCGCTCTATCAAGCAACTGGAACAAGTCACCAAAAATTTGGGCACAATTACCTCGATTGATTTCTTCAATAATTAAAAACTGAGGCTCGCAACCATCTGAACTATTTGTTGTTGAAAATAACGAAGAATCATTTTTATAATTTTTACGTAATTTATCCCATGCTTCCTCAAAATCATTTTTTGAACAATTTTTGAGTATTGTGACAAGTTTCATTACCAGATTATTATTATCATTACTATTATTATTAAAATAAGTTCTTAATAATTCTTTCGTTTTGCGCATATCATGGGAAACTACAATACTATCGTCAGTATCATTTATTGCTGACAAATAATATGTCTGTGCATTATCACCTTTCGAAGCTTCAACAACGCCATCTTTCAACTTGTTTACAAGACTAGACCATCCGGTTTCGAAATCATTTTCCCCTAGAGTTTGATCATTTTCATAAATCCATTTACATATAGCCTGCGGAATGGATGTGCCAGATTGTAGCCCAGTTGGGATTACGAAATTACCTGTACTCCATAAATCACTCCATTTATTACCAACTGTAATTTTTTTAATTATCAAGGATTCTTTGTTAAGTACTATTCTTTTATCATCAATATCCGAAATAGTATATTTTACTGTTCCTACATTAAAGGATAAATCTTGATTTTGGTTTATAGGTGTGCTAATCGTAACGTTATTCCATTCAGAATATTTCTTCCAAGCCCCAAGATAAGCTTTCAGGAAAGCTTGTTTTACGAACTGATAGCTTATACGTTTTTCCGTATAAGTTCCATTATTTTGATTTAGGCTAATTCCATTATTAATCACTACAGGAACTACTTGACAATCAACTTCAGTCATTGTTGGTTTATATGCACCAACAAATGTTGAATAGTCGCTGTCGGGGTGGAAGGTTGTTCTGACAACAGAACATCCATTAGTCAGAAGTTTAATCTCATGAGATTTGCCAGTGCCTGGTGCACCGTAGAATACCTGTTGAAGGGGTAAATTTTCAAAGTCATTCTTCAATATTCTTCGCTCAATGTATTCCTTGGGTGAATCATCTGTTAAATCGATGTTAAATCCTTGTACTGTAGTTAGGGCAGCTTTATATGCATCTGGATAATTTAGAATAGAATTCAATACTGAATCTATAACATTTTTTTTATTCATATAAAAATGGTTGTGAAAAAAATCGATATAATTAGGGTTGATAGAAACTCTTGAATTTGAAACTTTAAACAACTTGGAATTGTTTGTAATGAGCGTCCACATTCTACAATTGCTTGCAAACGTTTGGGTCAATTCACTAGAAGGAGGATCTTGTTTCAAACATTCTACACACATGGTTACTTCCTCATAACGAGAACATGTCATGACATATGTGTATAATTGATCCATTGAGATATCCTCAATTCCGAGTTCATGTAATTTGTACAGAACATCGAATATAAAGAAAATCGGTAAAATTTGATGGTTATTTTTATTGTCGGATCTATCAATTATTGCTCCTATTTTAATCTTAAGCAATTGTTCGGATTTTATTGAATTAAACTCATCTGATCCTATAGGATAATTCTTTAATTCTCGAAAAACAGGCGTTACTGCCTCTTTTGAGTATGTGGATGAGTTTTTTGTCAACAATCCAAATAATTGAGCCGATGATAGCATCCTATGATTACAATTATAACCATCAGGCAATGAATGTGTATTAAAATATTGCTCCACATTCACACTACTTATATCAGGTATTGAGTCAAAAATACAAGTAGCTTTGAAAACATTTTCAAAGTTGGTATCTTGCTTGGCAAAAGACCAAACACTTGTGGGTGTTAATGAATTCAGTTTCTCTTCAATAATAGTATCATCCATGCTTATACTAAATTTATGTCAATATCCATTGGGGTTATTAGTGATTGTGGGTATGAGTATTTATTGTTGAGAATGCTCAATACCTTATCCACATCAGATTTTAGCATACCGCCAAACATAGATATTACTACATTCATGAAAGACGGATTTATGCGAATATATGAACTTGAAATTTCTAATGCAGAGACATTCTCACGAAGAACATTCAAAATACGACTGTCTTCTTTATAAAAAGGAACTAAATTACTTGGATATGGATTTGTCATGAGCCAGTAAACTACTTCATCAACTTCCTCCTGCTTTTTTGATGTCATTACAAAGGTATAAAAATTATCAATAGATATGTAACTAATACCTTGTTTGGACAACTTATAAAGGACTTCAAGCGTGAATAAAAGAGGACTCACACAATAATCTCTTAAATCTATACGAGAATCCGTTACAGTTTGCATCCTGACTTTAAGCAACTGCTGAGTTTTCAAACGATTATAGTCTACTGAACCCATTTGAAATGAATTCAGATATTCGAAAACCTTAGTTGTTTTCTCTTCGTTGTATTTACTTCCTCGCGAATATGGTGATGATTTAGTTATCATTCCAAACATTTGACCTACGGATAGGATTCTATGGTTAGGTAATATACCATATTGCACTATATACTGGTCAAAATAATCAGCTATATCCACGACACTTTTGTTTGGGATAGACTCGAATAGTTTTGCAGCCAAAAAAGAATGATCAAAGTTAGCATCCTGTTTGGCAAAATACCATACACTTTTAGATGTAAGGCTAGTTAGTTTTTCTTGGATAGTTCGCATAATAAAATATTTACAGCATTTGCTAAAAAATAAGAAAGTTTTGGAGGAACAGCATTTCCTATTTGTTTACAGACTATTGTTTTATTGCCGATAAACTCAAAACTATCAGGGAAAGATTGAACTCTTGCAGCTTCCCTTGGTGTCAATGTTCTATCTTCAACCGGATGTATAAACCGTCCTCCAGCAGGAGTATCAAACCTGGTTGTAATAGTCATTGTTGGCTGATCCCATTCAAGTCTACCATAAGCACCACTATGAACGGAATGAATTTCTTCATTTAGAACTTGCCAATTTTGACCAGCACCTACATTTTGCATTCTTCCAATAGCTAAATCGTTATGTCTAGATGCTATATGATTTTTTATCATATTTGACTGATTTCGCAAACTTGCTTGATATTCCGATTGACAAGCACCTAAAGTGCATATACCATCTTCAGATGGTAGAGGTATATCAGATATAGCCTCCCGCAAACTTACAGGTTTGAAGAAATTAGGCTCTAATAATTCGATTATTTCTTTGGTTTCATCAAATAGTTTGTCAATATCGAATTCTTTGTTTAATACACCGATAACAACAACTCTCTCCCTTCTTTGTGGTATGCCGAATTCAACCGCCTTGCAGACTTTATAATGAAGATAATACTTATCTCCATTAAAGTTTTCGGGATCCCCAAATGCATCAACTATCTCTTTGAAAATTGCTCCTTTATCTTTTGACAGAATACCTTTTACATTCTCTAGTAAGAATACTTTAGGCCGAACAATTTTAACAACCTCTACATAATGACGAAAGAGATAGTTACGAGGGTCATTGATAAATGCCTTCTTTTCTCTGATACGCTCCCCTGCCATTGAAAAACCTTGACAGGGAGGCCCACCTATAATAACATCGGCCTCGCCAAAAGAAAAATGATCCATATCGGCTATCTTTCCAATATCTTCAGCTATCATCAAGGTGCCTTTATGATTATGCGAGTAAGAAGCTGCAATATCTTTATCGAATTCTACTGCTTTTGTAATGTTATAACCAGCACGTTCAAAACCGACAGAGAATCCACCGCAACCAGCAAATAAATCTATGACATTTGTCTTATGCTCCATCACCTAATCTATATTTTAGTCCGAAACCTTTAATATACTTTAATTGAGTATCTGATAACTTATAGACTTTTGCTATTTCGTTATCAATTTCATCAATTATGTCTTTACATTCTTTATGCTTATATTCGTACTCCACTTGTTTTGTCCCTACGTATACCTTTGTTAATTCCAGCTTATTTTCTAATCTATCCATTAAATTTTGCCATACAGAACAGTCACCTAAATTTAATGGAATTTTTACAAAAGACAACTCTTTATTTGTAATATGCCAACCGTCGGAGATAATAACCCAGAGCAGGAAAAATAGACTTGAATTAACCAGACAGTAAATAAAAGGATGTATATCTTTAGGGATTGGATAGTTAGAATAACTATTAGAATGCATATCCCGTGTAAATGCTTTCATCCAGAAACAACCCCTTTGATTTATATACAAATCTGACATTGCACAAGTTTTGTCTAATGAAAGTATATCTCTACCCTGAAGTTTCAAAAATTTATTATATAGACTTGTTTCGATTTTATTGCCTATTTTGGGCCAATATGCAATATTACTGATATTTGTTTGAGCAAGACTTATGTTATCAAACAAAGATTCTCTCTCAGACTGATACCAATAGTTATATGACGATGATAATACTCCTTTGTAATCTGATTGTTTTTGGGCTATAATAATAGTTAGTTTCTGATGAACACACGAAAATAAACAATCTGGTCTGTCAGCAAAATTCATAACTATTTGCTTGTCGGTATTTTCTGATATATAACCCCTTATCAAAGACATCCTAATAGTAGAAACATAAGACAGAGGTATGACAAATGCCATTATTCCATATTCTGTCAACGTGTCAACCGAATGATGAAGAACATCTGCATATACGTTGCCGTACTCAAATTCTGGTGACCCCTCATAATTGCGATATTCTACGTATGGTGGGTTCCCTATAACAATATCTTTATGACCAAATGTAACCTTGTCGTATACGACTGCATCGACATTCGTAAAGTTGTTATTCAAACAGTCTGCTATCTCATCAACGTCAAGTGAATTTTCGAATGAATCTACGAGTAAAAAGAATAATCGTAATTTTGTAATTTCAGTCGATTGAACCTCAATATCGTTTCCAAATATACTTTTAGCAAGACCCTCACACCTAATACCCTCAATTTGTTTCAACAGATGAATTTTTATTGACAAGATGCTCAACAAAAATTCGCCTGTTCCACACGTCGGATCAAAAGCAGTTGCATCAATTATTTTTTTCTTTTCCTCATTACGTAAAGAATCTAACTTCTTTATTGTTTTATTAAAACCATATACTTTTTTTTGTGAGGACTGGACATAATGCAACAGAGTATTAGAAACCAAAAAATCAGTAACATCACGATCAGTGTAATATACGCCTTCTTTCTTCCTACGAGCTTCTTTCTCGTTTATTTTTGATAAGGATTCTTGGAAGTCATCCTTGTCTACTTCCGTGTTATGACCATTTACTATTATATGCTGAGGTAAATCGTATTCATTAAGTTTCAAAAATAGTATTCTCTTAATCGCAGTTAAAATGTTATTAGCATAAACTAAATTATTGCCATATCTGTTCTGGATATGGCTGATAATTACTTGTGATATACTTTTTCTTAGAGACGCGACTGCGTTATTCTTCATTTTGGATATTGAGTATATAAAAATATAATACTATGGGGGTCCATATCTCATCTATAGATACGTAGCCCTCCATTTTAGACTCATTATATCATCTATCACTTATTGGTAGGTGAATTCGCTTTTTGATAAATCTTGTCCAACAAGTTTGAATTCTAAAAATTTAAGATCTTCCTTTATGTTTTTTATAACTTGGGCGCAAATATAAGAAAAATTTCCGAAATATGAACTATGTTCATACAAATTATTGCCGAATTCGGAAGAAAATGAGAAGAAACAGGAAGAAAAATGCCAAAAATGAGGGTATTTTGTGGCAAAATTGTTTCTCCTGCACTATTGTTCGTTGCGGTGATAAAATAAAAGTTGTATCTTTGCAGAATTCTTTCTTTTGTCCAGGAAAGGCATAAATGTGCATAAAAAACTCGTGACCACCAATGGCAGCCACGAGAACGGATGAAGTGTTCTGTGATTTTCGTGCAGCATCCCTAGCCAGTAGTAAAAGACTACCACAATGCGAGAAATCGTGCAGTCACCCGACTATTGCAAATCATCGGGGAAGGGTT
>JAEEGK010003934.1_pt1 | contig 36677 bp, 24 predicted proteins | sample 8958771 | NCBI WGS metagenome assembly JAEEGK01 (sample SAMN16246547, study PRJNA631951) | gut metagenome | biome: gut microbiome; feature: rumen; material: SC-attached | host: Bos | place: Iran: Karaj | collected 2018-10 | reverse complement strand
CAGACAGAATCGGTATCAGCAACATCCTCATTCAGGACGGTTCCATTGTTAACGAAAAAGGTCAGAAAGGGTCCAGTCATAAAGGAATCAAGGAAAACCAGAAGAAAATTCAGGCGACACTGTCATTCCTGCATATGGACATGGAAACGTACACCATAACAGATGCCAATGCTTCAGAACGTGATTATGTACCTCTGGATAAGTGCAGAGGAGCGTTACTTCTTGCTGATGCCGGTTATGTCGATAAAAGCATCTTTGCATCTATAATCGATGAAGAAGGTTTCTTTATTTTCAAAGGAAAAAACAACTGCGCCTACAAAATTCTGGAAGCCCAGAAAAGGCTGAAGAATAAAAATGTCGAGATTGAAGTTGCCGAAGGCGATAAGGTAAATTCAGAAAAATTCAACGGGAAACATACCTATGATCTGCTTATAGAGGTTCAAGATAAAAACCGTGGAACAAGCTTCCGTATGCGGGTGATTAAATACTATTGTCCTGAACGTAAGCCGGGAGAGCCTGCCCATGTTTTGTTCTACACCAATATTCCTTCCGGAAGCCTTGATGCGGAACAGATTGCCCAGCTCTACCGCGTCAGATGGCAGGTGGAACTGAGTTTCAAAATCATCAAGGAATTCAGCGGTTTTATCAAGGTTAATACTGATCGCATGCATCTGAGAAAGGCTCTTCTCAAAGCTGCTGTAATCGTATACTCAACCAAACAGTATATCGGTAAGTTCCTTGATTCAGAAAGTGAAGGCAGAATATCTCACATGAAGAACGGAGCCTATAACGGCGACACATTCCGGGAAATAATTGAACTGTGCATCCATGCTGGGAAAGCCAATATTACTAATATTCTGACAACCGGCAAGAGGCGAATTAAGGAATCAATGGAATCTATTGTTGCCATGCTTTATGGCAAGTTGAAACGGCTGTGCAAGAGTAAGGTCAGTTACATTAACCGGATTAAAGGAAAGGATGTTTCCATTATACTTGAGATAATCAAACGGAAACCTCTGGTCTCTTATTTAAACGATAAACTGATGCTACCAAACGCATAATCTTTATCTTTTATCATTCTGCATGAAATCAAAGAACTCCGACATGAAAGTGCCGGAGTATCTGTCGTTGTCTCAAGGTCATAAATACAGGCTCAGATCTGCTCATTTTGCATATTGTAGAGATTCAGACTATGCCTAGAAAATAAAAATCCTTTTTCTATGCATCATATTCATTAGAAGCACCTCAAACATGCATATAGTATTAGTGTAGTTTTTATTTGGTGTAGTCTTTAAGCTCCAGGGCATGTAATAATTGACATAAAACCTTAAGAATATCACTCAAAAGAAATATAAAAGGTTGTAGAATAATAAGAGTATTTACATTTCTAATAAAATATTGAAGGTCTAATATGAATTTTCAGGTAAAGAAATGCACCTTAGCTGTAGCAAGTGCAGTGTTAATGGCACTACTTCCTGTTACAGGAACAGCTCTTACCAATGAACAGGAGCAGGGATTTTACGGTTTAAGAACACTCAATAACGACGTTACCGCAAAATCTCTTGAAACCCAGCCTATTGACGGTTTCAACTATGTCTTTACCGCCGCTTTTGTAACCAAAGGTGCGTGGGGGTACGATAATATAAATGAGTACGACAGATTCGTTAAAGTCATGGAGAGAGCAAAGCAGGAAGATCAGCTGACCACTGAAGGGGAACACCTGTATAAAGCTGTAAAAAAACTCGGTCCTAAAATAACCAGTGTCAGCTTTAACGAGCTCACTCTGTCAGGAGTTAATGCCATAAACAGCCTTGGTGCCAATTTTGCCCAATCAAGAAAAAATCTGCTGACCAATCATAAAATGTACGATAACAATGTCGACATTTTATTCTCCTATGACGGTAGCGAGGTATCCCTGAAAACAGGAGAACAGTTTGTCCTCGGACTTATAAAAAGCTTTGTGAATGACAAGATTCAGATTGAGTACATTCAGGAAGAACAGACTGATCTTGGTTATTATGAATCACTCGAATACAAGAGATGGTTAATTACATACCCTGATACTCACCGTCAACTCGGTCAGATCAAATATGGTACAGGTTCTAACTCAAAACAGAAGTCTAATCAGACCAAAAACTACGTTGATAACGTGCTTCAGCGTATCTTTAAAAGAGCCTTCTTGAATAAAATTCAACACAACAGTTTGATTCTAGACACACACGTAGAAGGACGTGACGTGGTTGAAGCTCTCTTTGACATATACAAATTCCTACCAAGTATTAATATTCAAGAAGCTGACGAGTTCAATAAAGTACTTGCCGACATTATGACCAAAGAAGAAAAGAGACTCTTCAGCGCAATTGATAATGCTAACATGTTCATAAAATACGGACCTAGCGTTACAGGACAGAACCAGACAACTGAGCCTGGAAGAAGACTGTTTAGAGATTTAAACATAACCCTTCAGGATTCCCGTGATAACAACGACGATCAGGTTAAATTTTACTTCATTGACCCTCGTTCTCTTTTATCACTGCTAACACTGCTGAAAGGAAATGAGCTTGGCAAACAGATTAATAGCAATGAAAACTACTCCTACACAGAAGATGTTTTCAAAACTTCACAGCTGGCACCGTTAAACTCTATTATGATATGGGATTTCTACAAAAACAGAGATAACAAAATTCTGGTAAAAATCAATCACAACGGTAAATTGCTCAAACTGAAAGAAGACTGCCAGGAACAGATTGAACCAAATTCAAAAACATATGATTGGGAGGAAATAACCCAGTGTCTGGAATAGTCAACTGATCTCTCTTTCAGTGTTTCCTAGATAATAATTAACCTCTCGTAATCTATTATGAGAGGTTTTATTTATTGTTCAGGCAGGGAATGAAACATCGCCATGACAATAAATTTTTATTCTACCTTGTTTAAGATTATCATATAATTTATCGTAAGTGTCTTACCGGTAAACATTACCGTAACGCAAGGAGTTTTTATGTATTGTGCAAACTTGGAAACCATTATTACAGGCAATGATTCCGGAATTATTTCAGATTTGATAAAACAGGTCAGCCAAATGGATTTTGTGCCAGGAAGAAAGGATTTGATTAAAGATCTGGCATTTGCAAATTTTGACAGTTGCCGCACAGAACTGACAGAAAACAGAAAGCCTGAATTCCACAAGGATTTTCTGGATGTCCACATTATTGTCAACGGCTGCGAGTCAATAGGTTTCACACCAAGAAAAATGACTGATAATTCCTGTTTGAAATTTTGCTTCGACCAGCAGAAGGATCTTGGTTTTATCGAAGAACCTATGTCGTGTGATTACGTCATACTTTACCCAACAGATTTTGCCATTTTTCTCCCATATGAACTGCATAAGCCTTTATGTGCAGTAAATGATCAGCCGCAGGATATTCAGAAAATAATCATTAAAATTCATAAAAGCCTGTACAAAAACTGTCTCAACATCTGCGCATAAAACAGAATAATATTATTTAAATTAATCTGACTTTAAAATTAATATAAAAATATACTCAGCAAACATGGAACTTACAGATAAAATAAAATACCGCTTCAGAGGTCCCAGAGCACTGTACGGAATCAACAACCTACAGAAATTTTTAAACAGTCACGTATGCGTAGCAGGTGCCGGAGGCGTGGGATCCTGGGCAATCGAGGCAATGGTAAGAACCGGTATAGGACACATTACAATTATTGACTGCGATACAATTGACGAATCGAATACCAACAGACAGCTTCATACACTGCAAAGCACCCTTGGTCAACCTAAAGCAGAAGTACTAAAAAGTAGATTGCTTGATATCAATCCGGATGCAGTAATAGATACTCTAGTTATCAAACTAAATATAGACAACATTGAAGAAATCATGCATAAAATAAATGCTGATTTTTATGTAGACGCCATTGATGATTTGGATGCTAAAGCCACCTTCGTTAACTGGGCAATAAAAAACCACAGACAGATAATTGTTTCCGGCGGTGCTGGTGGAAAAACAGATCCGTTAAAGGTAACATCTGGAGATTTGGCAGAAACACAGAATGATAAATTACTAGCCAGACTCCGTTATAAATTAAGAAAAGAATACAATTATCCTCATAATGGGAAAAAAATGCGCATTCCTACAGTATACAGCACAGAACAGGGTAAACTGTCTAAGCAGGTCTCTCAGGAAACAGATTTACCGGCATTTGGTGCCGCAGTATGTGTCACTGCAACAGTCGGCTTAAACTTAGCCGCATTCATACTGAACAGGATTAAGGATTAAAACAATGGATCGCGAAGAAACAAAACAGAAATTGAAGAGTTTTCTTGTTCAATATCTTATAAATCATAAGAATATTGATTGCAGGGATTACTTTAAATGTCTTAATCCTAATCATCAGAATGCCAGCCGTTCAATGAGATATAACCCCAAGGACAACACTGTTCACTGCTTCAGCTGTGGTTGCACTTACGATATTTTTTCACTGATAGGCATGGATTTCAACCTGCCGCACTTTCAGGATCAGCTTGATAAAGCTAGTGAACTGTTTTTAAACAGTAAAAATATTAATGAGCCCAAAATTACCCGAAGCGAAATTATTCAGGTAGCAGAAACTAAAACAAAAATTGTGGATTACACTTCATTCTTCAGAATATGCGCCAAGCAGACCGTAAATACTGATTTTTTTCAAGAGTCAGGAATCTCTGATGAAACTATAATCAAATTCAATTTAGGCTTTGATCCTGAATTCTCTATAGGCAATAAACAGCAAATCAAAGCTTTTATCATTCCCAACGGCCCATATGGATTTTGGGCAGTGAATACCGAAACAGATCTGGATGATAAAAATTATATTTTCTATTATGGTAAAGATGTACTGTTTACTGCTAATTATAATGATTCAACAGAAAATATCTTTATCACTGACAATGTCATTGATTCTATATACATGGCCCAGATGGGGGTATGTTCCATTGTAGTCTCAAACGAAATACATCTTAATGAGCTGGTTTATTTTCTGTCTCAGCAGGTAAATAAACACACATATTTCATTTCTATCAAAGATAACAGCCGTCTGGTTAATTACATTCTGAGCGAACTGAAAAACTTTGAGCAGCAATGTCATCTCATCGACCTGGCTTATCCGTGTACCGGCATTAAAGACCTTATAGTTTCATCACCGGATAAATTTAAGTACCGTATAAACAATATTAAAAAACTGCTGACTATAACCCCTAAGAAGTTACTGGCCAAAAAACAGTACGACACCATAACCGATGAAAATTCATTCATGGAAATGTATTATGCCAAAGGGGTATTCAGCATTACAACTGACGTCATCACCAAAAGAAAACTACTGTCCTCATGGATTATAGATTCCCCTGAGGATAGTAACTTTATCTATCTTACCAGTATAGCTGAATGGAACGTTATCAGTGTGGAGCTGGATACCCTGACTACAGACATTCAGAAATCATACTACTCACTTCTTCCTAAGATCGGGCTGTCTGAAAATACAGGTAATGCAGAAACTGATGCGGCAAATCTTCTGCAGATATTTGCCTCAAGAAAAATCAAAAAACAGGATAACAGCGTCATTATCATCAATCTACAGAACTGTACAGATGATTACATCAGAACTCTCAGTAATAAGATTATGCAGGAACTGAAGAATTATAATCACAACATCATTTTCTTTGGTCTGCCGAATAATAGGTCGCTTCTTGAAGAATACGGCTGGCAGGTATTCGATATAAAAACAGACTCTCAGGAAAATGACGAGACATATGTTAACAGCTATACAGTAACCACAAACTGCGTATCCACCGGGAAATTGGAATTCTATATTACATTGGAGTAACAGTTTTGCAATTAAATCAGCAGCAGCTAGAGTCCGTCCACTATATAGGTGGTCCTTGCCTCGTTCTGGCAGGTGCGGGGTCAGGAAAAACCAGAGTTATTACTGAAAAAATTATTCATCTTATTACGGATTGTGGATACAGTCCCTACAACATCTTTGCCGTAACCTTTACAAACAAGGCCGCTCGGGAGATGAAAGACCGCATAGCCTCATCACTATCTGGAGAAAGAATCAAGGAACTGCATGTATCAACATTCCATTCTCTCGGTCTAGATATCCTGAGACAGGAATATCAGCAGGCAGGATTAAAACAGAATTTTACCCTTTTTGATGAGTATGACCAGCTGACCATACTTAAGGATATTGTTCAAAAGGTTCAGGAGAACATCTGTGATAAAGATGCCCTTAAAGAAACCTGCATGTACTGGCAGAATAAAATCAGCAGCTTTAAAAACGAATTACTTTCATGTGATGATATCGATACCGATGCGTATGATACGGAAGCAATAGTAATTTATAAACTGTATCATGATACACTGCGTTCGATAAACGCCATCGACTTTGATGACCTTATCTTTATGACTGTAAAATTATTCAGGGAGCATCCGGCAGTATTAAAAAAATGGCAGCAGAGAGTCAAATATCTGCTTGTAGACGAATATCAGGATACCAACGCAAGCCAGTATGAACTGATTAAATTACTGGTACAGCTGAGACAGAAATTTACAGTTGTTGGAGACGATGACCAGTCAATTTACTCATGGAGAGGAGCCAGACCGCAGAACATTACCCTTCTTAGACAGGATTTTCCTGAATTAAAGGTAATTATGCTCGAACAGAATTACCGTTCCTGCGGACGTATTCTCAAATGTGCCAACAAACTTATAGCCAGTAACAGTCATGAATTTACCAAGAATCTGCACTCAGAAATGGAATACGGCAAACCCATTAATGTTGTGGAAATAAAAGACGCAAATGATGAAGGTCGACAGGTAGTTACAGAAATACTTGCACATAACTGTGAAAATAAATCAAAATTCAGCGACTATGCCATTCTCTATCGCAGTAATTATCAGTCAAGAGAGATTCAAAAATCTTTACGGGAAAGCAACATTCCATTCAGAGTTGTGGGTGGAACCAGCTTTTTTGCCCAGTCAGAAATTAAAGACTTTATGAGTTATCTCAGGGTTATCGCCAATGATGATGACGATAAGGCTTTTTTAAGAATTATAAACATTCCCAAGAGAGAAATCGGTCCTGTATCATTAAGCAAGCTTGATAAGTTTGCCCAGAAGCACTACATCTCGTTGTTTGAATCATGCAATCATGCCAAACTGGCTGAAGAAATCGGTAGCAAACCTGCAGCCATTTTCAGAAATTTCTATGATGAAATTCAGGAGATACGCCATAATCTAAACAGTATAAACTGGGAAGATCATTTGAAAAAATTATCAGAAACCATCGGTTACACTGAATGGCTGTACTCCGATTCCGGTAATGAAAAAAGTGCTGAAATCAGAATAGATAACGTGCACACTCTGCTGGAGTGGTGTGCCAGAGCTATGACTGATGACGACGAATTTATAGGAGAACGTTCCATAAATGATGCCATTAATAAGTTATGCGTAAGAGAACTGCTGGATAGAAATGAACAGGACTATGAACTTGATGAAGTCCAGCTGATGACACTGCACTCGTCAAAGGGACTTGAATTTCCATATGTAATTCTTATAGGAATGGAAGAAGGCATTCTTCCTCATGAGCAAAGCATTGCAGATGACAATATTGAGGAGGAAAGACGTTTAGCTTACGTTGGTATCACCAGAGCCAGAAAAGAACTGATACTTATGTACTGCAAAAACAGAAGATCTCGAAACAGAGCAACAACATCGGTTGAGCCAAGCCGCTTTCTTTTTGAACTTCCAGAAGAGGATTTGCACTGGCCGAGCAAAAACATTGATAACAGAACACCTGAAGAGAAACAGCAGAATATGGATAACCTCTTCGATACATTAATCAAGGCACTGCAATAGCAACTAAAAAAAGACTAATTAATTTTACGTTACCACCGCTTCCAAGAGATAGTAAAGTCCAAAACGGTAAATCTAATATTTAACGCTAACAACTTATTTTATTTAGGTTATAAATGTGTTAGTAATTCATGTGACGTTTACTCAAATTAATTGCACTAGATGACATAAGTTGCTCTATATTTCCTTGTTTAATTACCATTGACTTACACGATCCAGAAATAAATTTAAGTTTCAACTCTTTAGATGTCCCGCCTATTAAAAAAACAGTATCTAAATAATCAGATTTTCTCAAATATGTATATGTAGGATAAAATATTTCTGCATTGTAAGACAATTCATTAGTACAATCATTCAACTCAACTTGATAATAGCAACTAGTTTTAGAATATTTATTTAATTGAATACTAGAAAAATCATTAACTAAAGGAGTTCTTAAAATTTCCTTTAATGAACTGTTGTTCAAATTGTAATTATGAGAATCAAAATATAAATTTGAATTTGCAAAAAACAAACGATCACTATATGTATTCTTCGTCCAATCATTACCCAGATATTTATCATTATCTAACTTATAGAAAACTACATTCTCTGTACTTTGATTCTCGACAAATTCAACTTGTTCCCTTATATTTCTTGTGAATATTAAATATTCTTTAAACGTAGCATAAAACTTTATGGAATAATCAATTGACATACCCAAACATAAAAGAACTATTGAAAAAAACATCCAACGACGTAATTTCAACTCTGAGCAAAAACAAAGAAGGAAAACAAAAGGTACCATGTATAAATAGGAGTAATATCTTTGATTTAAAAACCCTTCATAGATTATTGGACAAATAATAATGATAGAAGCAATAATTTTACAGTAGACACTTAATTGAGAAAATAATTTTCTATAAAGCGAAAAAAGAATTAAACCAATAAAAAGAATATTCCACCACAAATCATAAAGGCCAAAAGAAAAATCATATCTCTGGAAACTATATTGAAACAATTTATTTATAAAACCTAGTTCCAAATACACATAACTTTCAGCAGGCTCAGAGAACAAACTAAAAAAATACTTACCAATAATATTTATATCATAGAGATTACCTGGTAAACGATTTTCTCCATTTTTGATAATTTCTGGTAATAAAAATAAATATTTACAATAAGGAATATATATCAAAGGAAACATAATTACTAAACATAATATTAAAAATAACTTATGTTTAATAATCTTTGAAAAGAAAGTAATAAATAAAATAGCACTAGCAATTACACCAGTTATTTTTAGGCTGGGACAAAATAATAACGTAACAATACCAAATAAAGTATAGATATTATCATTCGATGTATTTGAAACTAGAGAAGATTTTTTTCTAAACCCATTATGGCTAAATGATAAAAATGAATACAGAAAACAGCTATAAACTAAATCATCTACATAGAAAGACATGAACTGTTGAATGAATAAAGGATTTGTTGATACTAAAAAAGCACAAACAAAACTAAATGTATTGCTGTTGTATCTCTCTCTAAAGGTTCTATAAGATAAAATAACGTTCGAAATCCAGAGTAATATATGGATTGATTTTGCTGTTTGAATATTTCCTAAGAGACTATATACCGCAGAACCATAGAACTGCATCCCTAAAGGATAAAAATTGATCCATTTCGCCCCCCACCAAGATAAAAAATCAGGAAAATCATGCTTAAAAAAATTCCATCCATGTGATAATTGTATAATTGGCTCTTGCAAATGGATTCTGCCGTCACAAGATAGATCAAATACGGATCCAGAAAGTAAAAAAGCTCCACTAAGAATTATTAAAAAATAATAATATTTCTTAATACTTGTAAAAAAAAATAAAACAATAATTGATATTACAGCAGCTCCCCAACAATTTTCACTTTTGTATAAAAGAAAATAAGGAGAAAGCATTACCGTTAAAATTACATACAAAACCAATAATTGATCCAACTGCAATTTTTTCGATAATATATTAATCATGTTTTATTCCGCATATTTTTTGGTACTGATGTCACACAGCAATTTGAGTATTTCAACTTACCTTAAAATGACAACAAAATATCTCTTTATTTATAATGACAATAGTTTGCAATGAATTTATATTTCATAATTATTTTATCTGTCAGTGAGCTTATCAACCTAATTTTTAATTTGTAGCTTCCATAGAATTTCTGAGCTACATTGGCATTTTTAATGGTATAGATTCTGCCATAATTACGATCATTTATCTCTGTTAATTCATCATAAGCATATTATATAAGTCTTAGTACAGCCTTTAACTATCCCACTGAAGCACATTTTATAACGTTATTTTCCATGTAAACTATACTCTTAGCTGTGTACCATACCAAACATTTTTATAGTTCCTTGGATTAAGGAAATAGAACTAAGGAGATCTTGAAGAATAAATGGTGCGAATGAAGGGACTCGAACCCTTACACCTTGCGGCACTAAGACCTGAACCTAGCGCGTCTACCAATTCCGCCACATTCGCACTTATTCGTTGATGTTGGCACTCCCGACGGGAGTCGAACCCGTGACCTCCGCCATCGGAGGGCGATGCTCTATCCAACTGAGCTACGGAAGTAGTCTAGTGAGTTAATTATATGTTTTTAGTAGCATATGTCAAGAGCTACTTGTTTTATTGCTAATTATTTAACCAATAAAGTGTGTTTTTGTGCAATTAATCAGCTATATAAGTTATTTTTCATAAAAGCCACTTTTGTTTTTACTACCTTATTCTCAAAGCCTTTAATTCATAATTACCTTTACTCAGATCCTGCAGAAATTCACTTGGACCTGTATCCTGATCATAAAAACTTCCGAACTTTATAACACTTCTTCTCTGACAGTACATTAGGAACAGGTGATTCTTGGCTCTGGTTATGGCAACATACGCCAACCGCCGTTCCTCATCATTTCGACCAGCATTCATATTGAAATCATTAAATCCTAAAGGAATCAGTCCTTTTTCAAATCCCGCAACAATAACACAAGGGAATTCCAAACCTTTAGCACTGTGAATAGTCATAAGACTCACATAACTGCTGTCAGTATCAGACTCACCTGTAGAAATATTCACAACATCACTTGAAGCCGCTGTACGGACAAAATCTGCAATAGCGTCCCTTATTGATAAATTACTTTCTTCCTGATTAAGTATATCTTCAGTCTGAGGAAAATCAATATTTGGATCATACTCGATCTTTCTTTCACCAAAAGCCCTTATCAATTCATCAAGATTGTCACATCTGCTGTTCTCTGTTTTATTTTCCTTTTCATCAACCTTTCGATAATATTCCATTAACCCCGTCTTCTCCAAAAGCAGACTTACCCATTCAAAATCCTTCAGAGTATTCCGATCCAGTTCTTCAGTCAGTTCATTAATCAATTCAATGAATTTCTTCAGTTCCTTTGACTTGCTGACATTCTGGTACAGTTTGCAGGCCTCAAACAGACTGACTCCATGCTGAACTGCTATTTCTGCAATCTTTTCTAAAGTAACCTTGCCTATTTTTCTTGAAGGAACATTGATTATTCTGGACAAAGAAATATTATCATCATGGTCTATGACGAGATTAATATATGCAAGAGCATTCTTTATTTCCTCTCGTTCAAAAAATTTTAGTCCGCCAATAACCATATGAGGAATATTAGCTTTCACCATAGCCTTTTCTATAATTCTTGACTGAGAATTGGTGCGGTAAAGAATGGCAAAATCACTATACCTGTAATTGTATTCTTTTTTTAACTGCAGTATTTTGCAACAAATTCCCACAGCCTCGTCCTGAGGATTAGAAATCTGATATACCGTAACCTTCGAACTGTCGTCCCTTTGGGTAATCAGATTTTTATCGAAAAATCTGTTGTTTGCGTGCTTTATCAGTTCATTTGCATTCTTCAGAATATCTTTAGTGGAACGATAGTTTAGCACCAGCTTATGGGAACAGACGTGCGGATAATCGTTGTAGAAACGATTCATAATATCAGCAACAGCCCCTCGCCATCCATATATTGACTGATCATCATCCCCGACAATAAGTACATTGGTATTCTTTCCACTAAGTAATCTCAGCCATTCATACTGTATAGCATTTGTATCCTGAAACTCATCAACTAGAATCTGTTTGAATTTATTCTGCAAATATTCCCTGACTGTTTCATTACTCTTCAGTAGCTCTACACACTTTAGAATAATCTCGGAAAAATCCAAAGAATTCTCTTTAAGACACCTGTCCTGATATAAAGCATAGACTTCATCAATTCTTTCATATGTAAAGCTCTCCTTGGTACTGAGTACCATGTTATGAGGTCTATACCCTTTATCCTTCATTGATGAAATCATGTGGGCATACTTTTGAGGATTTCCTTTCGCACAATTCAGTCCGAGCTTTTCCATACAATCCTTGACAATTCTAGTCTGATCGGCTGTATCGATAATTTTAAAATCTGATTTAATGCCAGCATGCATTGCAAAATTTCTTAAAATTTTGCAACAGGCACTATGATACGTACAGCACCATAAATATTTGGACTTCGTATCTCCTATTGCTTCATGAACACGACTGTTCATTTCTCTAGCTGCTTTGTTTGTGAATGTCACTGCCAGAATATTATATGACGGTATTTCATAATGCATTATAAGATAGGCCAGCCTTTTAACAAGAACAGTTGTCTTACCTGTACCTGCACCTGCTATAATCAGCATATTGGATAGCTTCTCGGTAACAACCTGATACTGTTCTTTATTCAAACCATTAACGATACTTTCAACAGATTCAGACATAATCCGGTCCTTTGATAAAATAAGCCATATAACAAATAAACAAACATGCATCATACCACGTTATACATTATGGTAATTCTTTTCTTATAAGTAAAAACATATCACTGGTTAAGTTTACCTTCAGGTTCAATATTGCAACAACAAGATAGCTTGTACGCTGATTACAAATACATCAGCATTCTAGAAGTTGTATAAGTTCACTTATATCATTGATTACCACATTAGGTAGAACACTAAGTCGTCTGCTATCGTTACGAAACTGCGTCTGCATCACGCTCATAGCACCAGCACTGATAGAACCATATATATCCGTCACAGCATCATCACCTATATGACATACCCCGGATATTTCACATCCGGCAAGCCATGCAGCCTGATAGAATAACGAATAATGAGGTTTCGCTGTAACATTCACATTTGGATAAAGAATATCGGTAAAATACCCGGTATACCCTGCTAGATCAAAATTTGCATTTCCATTACTTAATCCTATCAGGGGATAATGTCCTTTTATACGTTGTAAAACATCCAATGTTTCACGTGAAACATTTATACGTGAACGTACCCTTATAAAATCATTAACCAAATCTACTGCAATATTTGCGGCCTCAGATGACATCATCCCCTTTTGCATTAAAAATTCTTTGTAGGTAAAAAAACGCAGTAATGATACATCGTTAATCAACTGAGGACATTTTCCGGCAATCTGACTTTTTAGAGTTTTGTACAATTTCTCACTTAACAATATACCATTAAGATAATCGTTACCGATTTTTTCTCTAATGTAGTATTCAGCATATTTTATAATATCTGTGTTATCGTACAGGGTATCATCCAAATCAACGGTAATAACAGCCGGGCGATGCCAGTCCCGATAAAAAATCATAAATACTTCCTGAAATCAGTTATAGAATCCAAACGATAATTCCTCATTTTATACAAAAAAAAGATAATGTTCTTTTTTAAAATTTAATTTTTAAAAATTAAGTCAGATAAAAAAAATTAAAGTGTTAGAATGATAATTTTAGCTTTGTGAATTATTAAATACAAATATTATTTTCTAATAAAGCAGACCATGAAACCCTATTTCAGCTTTATGCTTTGAGTTAATGAATTGATTATAAAACCTAAATATAATCACTATATACATGTTCTAACATTACCACATCTATTTGTTTGACTAAAAAAACTGATACAGCCAGAGTTTTTAATACTTAGTATAAAAAATATTTTTAATATTACTTCTAAAACAAAATGAAATTATCTTCATACCGGATGTTATTCCACAGAAGATAAAGGATGAGCCTTATTGTAGACAGACTTTAGACGTTCAATATCCAGATGCAGATATATCTGTGTAATTGACAGTGAAGTATGCCCGAGTATCTCCTGAACCACTCTGATATCTGCACCGCCAGCCAGCATCTCTGTAGCAAATGAATGTCTTAATTTATGAGGGGTCAGTTTTATGGGAATCTCCGCATTAAGCCCCATTTTTTTCAGGGAAATCTGCACTGCTCTCGGATTCATCTTGTTGCCGAAGCGATTAACAAACAGATAATCACAATCATCTGCAACCAAAACATCTCTCACAGCCAGCCATTCAAAAATAGCCTGTAGAGAATAAGAACCGAACGGAACAATACGCTCTTTATTTCCTTTACCGATTATTCTGATTTCCATTTTTTCGAAATCAATATCAGACATCCTTATACCAACAAGTTCAGAAACACGCACACCGCTCGCAAATATAAGTTCCACAATTGCTCTGTCACGATAACTCTGAGGAGTTTCATCAAGGGGAAGAGATACCAGCTTTTCGAACTGCTCGTATGTTAAATAAGTTGGTAATGATGTAGAAAATTTGGGAGTTTTTATATCTGACATCAGATTTACGGAAACCTGTCCGTTTAAAACAAGATATTTGTAAAAGCTTTTTAATGAACTTACCAGTCTGGCACGACTGCGGTTAGACAAATCCTTCTTATCGGGATCCAAAGACGAAATAACTCTTATAACCTGACGAAGATGACGTTCACCAACGTCACTCCATGAACAAACTTCTGGAAAATTTTCTTTTAATGATTGAATAAAGTGGCACAAATCCCGTTCATAACTTTTTACTGTATGAGGACTGTATCTTTTTTCATAAGTAAGATAATTTACAAAATCCTCTACTTTTTCATGCAGTAAATCCTTTTCTAAACTGACCATGCCACTCCTCAATAAAAAGCTCAACCTCTCAAACTAAATATCAATAACACCTTCATACACAAAAACTGCAGGACCGGTCATCATCACTGGCTTATCATCGCCCTGCCAGGCGACCCTGAGATCTCCACCTTTTAAATGTACTACAACAGGAGATACCAAATGTTCCTGAATAATACCAACCACAGTAGCTGCACAGGCTCCTGTACCGCAAGCCAGGGTTTCCCCGCACCCGCGTTCAAAAACCCTTAACTTTATCTCATGTTCATTCAGAACCTGCATAAAACCAACATTCACCCTTTCAGGGAAACGTTCATGATTTTCAATTAAAGGACCAAGTCCCAGGACATCGGCTTTATCGACATCGTCTACTTTAATCACGCAGTGAGGATTTCCCATTGAAACCGCTCCACAAAAAATATGGGTATCCTTAACAGGCAGTAGATATGTTTTATTAATCCCCTGCGCCTTAAAAGGAATTTTAGACGGTTCAAATACAGGTTTTCCCATATCAACCATAACCTGATCATCGTCAGTAACATTAAGAACAATTTTCCCTCCTAAAGTACTGACTTTTATCTGTTTGCGATTGATAAGTCCCTTCATTGTTACAAAACGGGCAAAGCATCTTGCTCCGTTTCCGCACATCTGAACTTCGCTGCCGTCGGCATTGTATATACGGTAATGAAAATCCATCTCAGGGTCGTATGGAGGTTCAACTATAAGCAACTGGTCAAAACCCACCCCGAAATTACGATCAGCCAGTTTTTTGATCTTGTTTTCCGAAAGAAATATCTTCTGAGTTACAGCATCTATGACCATAAAGTCATTGCCACAACCATGCATTTTAGAAAAATTAATCTGCATAATTATTTCTTCTGAAATTAATTAATCTTATGTTCATGACGCCAGAGATCTTCCACGCTTTCTCTATCTCTGATAATGTGAGACACGCTTCCATCAACCATGATTTCTGCAGATCTTGGACGGGAATTATAATTTGAAGACATGGCAAAACCATATGCTCCTGCACCATGCATTACTAGAAAATCACCGGATGCAACCTTCAGTACCCTATCCTTTCCTAGGAAATCACCGGTTTCGCAGATCGGACCGACAACATTATACTTGGCTACCTCTCTGTCAAGACTATGATCCGCCTCTTCAATACGCATCCATGCACTGTAGAGAGACGGTCTGATCATATCATTCATAGCAGCATCAACAATACAGAAATTACATACCTCACCCTGCTTCAGGTATTCACATCTGGTTACCAGAATACCAGCATTAGCCACCATTGAACGTCCAGGTTCACAGATTAACTTTAACCCGCGACCAGCCAGTTTCTGTGTAACAACCTTAAGATAATCAGATACTGACGGAGGGGTTTCATCATTATATACAACCCCCAAACCGCCACCGATATCAATATGCTCAAGTTTTACTCCGGCATCAGCCAAACGATCAACCAGATTCAAAATACGATCGAGAGCATCAACAAACGGATTCAAAGTAGTTAATTGAGAACCTATATGACAGTCAATACCCTTAATCTGAATACCATCGAGTGTTAATGCATGCTTGTACAATTCAAAAGCGGTATTAACAGGTACACCGAATTTATTATTCTTAAGACCTGTTGAAATATATGGATGAGTTCCGGCATCAACATCAGGATTTACACGTATGGAAATCGGAGCCTTTACACCTTTGTCCAAAGCTATCTGATTAATACGCTCCAATTCAGCAGGAGATTCCACATTAAAACACAGAATGTTCTGAGATAATGCATATTCAATTTCATTTACTGATTTTGCCACACCTGAGTAAACAACCTTACGAGGATCACCGCCGGCTTCAATTACTCTGGCAAGTTCGCCTCCTGATACAATATCAAAACCGGTACCTAATGAAGCCATCAGCTGAAGAATAGCCAGATTACTATTAGCCTTAACGGCATAACATACCAGATGCTCAACATTACCTGATGCCTCATTGTATGCCCGAAGATGCTCAACCAGCTGAGCCTTTGAATAAACATAAAGAGGAGTGCCGTATTTCTGTGCTAAATCCTTAACATATAAATCTTCAACTGCAACCAGCCCATTATCTTTAGTATCAATAAAGTTCATTAAATTTAAACTCCTAAAATATTTACTGATTCCATACCTACCAGAGGAAAATACAACAACTCCATCTGTTTACAGCATAGTTTTTTTTGTAAAAGCAGATCGGGGATAAATCCAGATCTGCTTTTCTTACATTCGTGTACCGCCCTGGATAAGACTCAGAGAACCAAATTCAACCAAGTCTGTGCAATACCTGATTCCTGTTTATTGTGCATTATCGTCAGGGATAATTTCAGTATTTTTGTCATCTTTCTCACCGCCGGCTGTCGTACCGTCCATACTTTCTCCGGCAGTGTTATTACTGTTTTCCAAAACATCTGCCGACCGGTTATCAACAACATCATCAGGAAGATAAAGCGTCCCTCTCAGACCGCAACCTGAGATCATTGCACCAATCAATAATACCGCCACGATACTGCATAATCTGATGATTTTAAATAAATTCATATCTCTATTCCCGAATTAGCATTTTTATACCTTTGTTTCCTGAATATTTATCCATTTTTACATAGGATAAATCAACAAATTCCAGTGGTATTGGAACCTGAACCTTGCCCTCAAAAAAACTGATTCAGGAATTTATCATAATAGAAAATAATCCATCGTATTTTAAATGAATTTATACCATATATCAGATCAAAAAAAAACATGGTAAACATTTCTTTATGTTCACCGGAGATTACCATCCTTCAAAAATTATAAAGGAGAAATAGTATTATTTTGAATATCCACTAGAAAGAACTGGGGAATATTAAAATATTGTCTGAATTTATGAATGCTTCCGTCAGCACCTTTGGAAAATTTACTCTGACTGTGCGTATAGTATGTTGTTATATCCAAAATCAGATCACTAAGCGATGCTTTGAAGTCATCGTATATCTTCAGTTCCTGATTCTCTAGTGAATTATATATCTGATAGGTGTTGTCACTGTTTTTCACAAAAAAGTACTGAATCATGCCGTACATACAGTTTGCTTCAACAATTGACGGAACCTTGTCCTTTCCTGAATTTGCCCCACGCATTATTTCAGCCTTTATCGGATTTAAATCATCCTTTCCGTATGCTGGAGTAATACTCATACAACGGGAACTGAACTGCAGAATATAATCATTACCACCTATAGTGAGCATTTTGCTGGTAAGTAACTTTTTGGAAAGATTACTTATACATGAACTTACCAGTTTTTCAATTTCAGGTTTAATCATGATATCTCCCATATGAGCACTGAAATCAACTATCTGAATACACTCGGGAGCATCTGCACCAGGAACAATATAATGTCCAAGTTCATTTAAAAAATTAAATAAAGCCATTGATCCGCTATAACTGTTGCATACAACTTCATTCCAGGAATTTGTAATAATCAAATCAATGGAACCAATCAGACAATCTTTACCAGGACCGTATGAAAACGCACTTGATCCTGATTTACCAGAATTTGCCACGAAACGGTGATTCACTGTCGGATCCTTCACTGGATTAACCATTACCAGCATATTCTTTACAGAGGTTACCTTCAATAAATCTGAGTTGGAAACCTTTATCGGATAATTTTTAAAATTATTTTTTATCTCATTGAATATCACCTTAATCCTTTCTACGGTAATATTCGAATTCTTAGTAAAAACCTTAATAATAGTTTTTTCGTTAATGACATTGTTGAAATAGCAGGTGGCAACTGTGGTAGCCAGACTCTGACAGAAAAGAATAGGCTGAACTATAACATTTTCCCTTATAGACATGTCACAGTTATACACATACCACCCCTCACGAAGTACGGAACTGTCCGATACCTCCACCAGAGTTATGTACTTTTCAGCAATGTTGATTTTACTGTTCAGACAATATCTCTTAATTTTTCCCGGATAACTATCAAACACCACAAAAAGTTTACGGGAAAGAACAGAGAGATCGCGATAACTGATGGCATCTGTAACCTTATAGTCTATACCGAATGTCAGAAGAGCATGATAGCTCTGAATCAGAACATTAAAGACACGCTCATACATTTTTTTGATATCAACAATATTCCAGTTCAGCCGGTTATTCAATATTGACAGAGTATCACTGTTCCAGCCCCATGCTTCAATCATATTGTTAATAACGGTTCTTCTTTCAGAAACAGCATTAGGGTGATTTACCTTGGATAATCCCTCAGATATCTTAAGATAAAAACATATTCTCAACAGTTCCAGACGCTCATAGTCATTGTGATTTCTTAAAAAACGGCTGATTTTTTCAAAAACCATGTAATAACTGTCAAGATTCATCCCGCAGTTCTCACCATGATGCATCTTATCTTTTAAAACCATTGAAACAAGCTGAGTCTGAGGATATTCCGCACTGTATATCTCCATAAGCAGAATTTTGATCACTGCTTTAAAAGGAGAATCCGTCCCCTTATACATCAACCAAAGGGCAGCACCGAAATACTCATTTGAAGGAATTTTGCCTATGCATCCGAGATCCAGCCATTCCTCCCTGGAGATAATTCTTTTTTGGTATAGCTGTTTAACAAAATTACTGTAATCCTTCTCCTGACTGCATGGCACTATCATCCATGTAAGAAGCTTTCCGGCAACACAGATGGCACTCCGATAGAACTCATCAAGAAGGAACATATGCAGAGCTGTACCGCAGTTCTCCTCGTCAACACTGGTATTGGTATTAATTTTTTCTTCAGGAGTCTCGCAGTTCTTCAGCTTATTCTGTTTAAATTTATCAGTCTTGACAATAAAGAAATTAACATCCAGTCTATATTCACTGCTTGCGGCCATTTCCTTAATGTTTCTACACTTTTTTTCAAGCAGTCTAATACGGGAATCAGGCATGTATTCAGACACACATACCCAGTAATCGAAATCTGAATTAGGACTCTGACCGACAGAGGCTGTACTACCCATACAGTAGAGTCCTAGAATAGACTCTTCTGGCGTAATAATATCTATCGGAGAACCAGTTGCCTGAGAATATTCCTCAAGAACCTGACGCTGTATATCGTTTAATTTAAAATTACAAATTCCATGAGGAACATCACCGGAAATAACACACGGAACTGCAGAATGATTCAGATGTAACATCAGAGGAACCAGGTTAAAAAACAACCTGCCCTTATCATTCAAAAATTCCTGGGCCTTAGCCAAACGATATTCGTTTAACTCACGATAATGTTGCTCATATAATTTGATTTTGCTAAACACTTATCACCTAAACCTATACATTCTGTCCTAACCGATACACGGAATAAACAGAATGTATATAAATAATGTTCTGAAACTATTTCTCTGATTGAGCCTGTTTATAATACAGTGCAGCTTTCTGAAAACCGCCCAGTCTCTGGTAGCATTGACCTAAACGGCTGTAGTAATCAGCACACGGAGCTCTGTTAACCAGTGACTCATAAATACTAACCGCTTTTTCATTTTCGTTCATATTCATGTACATATTGGCAAGAGCAGCAAGCAAATCCGTATTATTGATATTCTGAACATCATTCTTTTTAACACGATTTTCCAAATATTCAATCAAACGTGGATTCGCACAGTCCCATTTTGCGATATTAGCAAAAACCATGGAAGGATCAACCATTCCTTTAATGCATCTGGTAATAATCTTTTCTGCCTTAACATCATCCCCAAAATGACTGTAGGCCAGTGCAAAGGAATTAGCCACACCGACACTGTCTGTAATATCCTTTGGCAAATCCTTGTAGATATGATCCAGAACAAAACGGTCTGATGCCGCATCAATCTGTTTTACCACTTTCCCGGTAATGTAGTGCTCATAAGACTCTTCATCAAGAAGTTCATAGTCAATAAATTCTTTACGGTTATCCACAATTTCACTGTGTTTATCAAGTTTTTTCAGACATTCGTAATAAAGTGACGATATGACTTTTGTGCTTTTCTGACTCTGACGCAGTGAACTTATGATATTCAGTGCCTTACTGTATTCACCAAACCGAATATACATTTTAGTTCTAAGAATACTTACTGCTGCATTATACTTTCCAAACTGCGTCTGCAAATCATTAAAAACAGCATTAGCCTCTTCTTTATTTTCCTTCCTGCATGCAGCATAGAATTTCAGTAGAAGATTAAAAGAAGGTATGTCACTCCATTTTGCATTTTTATCGGCTTGTTTTACTGCTTCATCGTATTTTCCTTCAATAAAGCATGCCACAGCCTTTTCTAAAGAGGCTCTCGCCTTGGCTGTCTTACTGTTGCTGTACCAGCTCAAAAGACCTGATTTAAATCCAAGCATTTTGGCAATAACAGCAATAACCAGCTGAAGCAGAAAATAGAAAACCACAATACATAATATCGCAGACACTATATTCATCTGGATAACGTAATGACCGGTGTCAATGTGCACAAATCCCTGATTTTCTGCCATCATGGGTGCAACAAACATCAGTGCAGCCAAAACCAGAAACAAAACTATTAACTTTATCATTTCGGGATTCCTAATTATCTGACATCTTTCTTATGAACGAATTGATTACATTGGAGCTTTCAAGATACTTGACATTCTCTGCGGCTACCTCAATCCCGGATAAATTATTGATTTCAGCCAAAGTATTCTTTACAACAGGATCATCAGCCTCATAGTATTTTTCTATCAACTGTTTCGCTCTGTTCAGATACTGCACGTATAAATTCTTTTCACCATAGAAACAGGATTTGCCAGCTAAAAGAAGATAATTTTCCAGATTAGCTCTTAGATAGGCTTCATTATCTGCTGTAGTCAAGGCTATATCACTCTGATCCTTCTTTTTGATAATCACAAAATTATTAGCAAAGTGTTTTACTGATTTTCCGATATTATCCATCCAGTCACTGATATTTGAGGTAATTTCCTCCTCGTTCTCCATATCAGACTGTTTAGCAATACCTTTGATTTTCATTTTTTCGACATTTCCAATCAGCTCATTGATCTGCATTAATGTCTTCTCTGTATCTATCTTCGGAATATTACCGAGAGTATTTATATCCTTGCTCAAAGCTTCTCTGATTTCTCTGGTTCGAGAATCATTTACACCGGCAATTATCTTATCTGCTTCATTAAGTAATTTAATTGCAGTTTCATAGTCATGATCAAAAACAGCCTTTCTCTCTGCAAGCGTTACAAGATACTTTGCATCAAAATAATCCCAGGTAATAGAATGAGAATTGTCATCTTTGCTGACTTCACTGAACTTGGCATTTATCTTGGCTAATTCTTTCTGCATCGCATCAAAAGAATTATCAAAACCAGCAATTCTCGACTCAAGAGTACGGAGATCTTTCACCTCCAGCTTTTGGTTCAGTATTTTTTCAACACCAGACATCCTGGATGTCACTTCCTGAATACCAGCCGAATTTCTGCTGATATCAGCACTGTAATCAATCTGTTGCGGAATCTTAACTTCCGGTCTAGTCAACACATATCCTGCAAAACCGGCAAGAGCCATCACCGTAATAACAAGCCATGCGGTATTGCATTTCTGTTTTCTCTTCAAGCGACGTAAATCATCCATCAGGTTTTTATATGCATTTACCAGACTGATATCATCATCATTTTTACTATCTACACTATCATCAACAATGCTGTCACGAACTGTATTATCCAGCAATTCTTCGTTGTCAGCATTATTCTGCTGTGTATTATTAACTTCGCTCATAGTATATTCACATCCATATATATACAAACTTTTATAATTATAGCAAAAAAGCACGAATATATATTTACTTTTGACAAGCTGCCGCAACTAAAGTAACAGTTAATCTAAAATCGGCATTTCCTTCAGACTGTTCCTGATTAAATTATTACAGGAAAAATCACTTTTTAATATACCGGCAACGACTATGAGATCTCACATTCTTATACTGCCACGTATCGAATCTCTATTAAAACTGAACTGATGAAAGGAATATAGCAGAATAAATATTTACGGAATATAGTAGGAGAAGAAAAGAAACAACCGTCAGGATATACTGACAAATTAGTGAAACTGATTTCGGGAAATACTAATAAGGCTGGATACTTCTGTTTTATCAGCCTTCCCGCAGAGATTTATAAGAACGACAACATCCTCACTGTTTTCATTCTTTTCCCGGGTGACAACTGTTGCACATGGCAAATTACCGACATAACTGTATTCCCACCCTTTTACCTTAGGAACAGGACGGAGATTTTTCCCTTTTACATTACTCATAAACTCCATGGCATAGCTTTTAGTACTTCGGCTTCCACCATCGGTTATCTTATAAACATAATAGGAAAATTCAGTTTTGGGTGAGCTTTTTTCAAATAAAATATAACCTGCCTGTCTTGAAGTCAGTTTCCACCCTGCTGGGATATCCGCATTGGCCGAGGAAACTTCAACACAGACAAATCCCGCAAGAAATACTGCACATACCGGGACAAAACGGTAAAACATACTTTTCAACATACAGACAGGTCATAAATTATTAAGGTTTCATATACTGAATATATGACAAATCATCGGATACGTCATTATATTCATAGCCAAGTTCATTCAGATGGCGGTTCAACTCGTCAACATCATGATCATCAACTTCAAATGCACAAAGCACGCTTCCGTATTCCATACCGCGTGAACGATAATGGAACATTGTAATATTGTAGCTTGTACCAACAGTTTCAAGGAAATTGAGAAGAGCATCCCTTACTTCAGGAAATTCAAATACATATGCTCTTTCATTAACCTTTACCGGAGTATGACCGCCAATCATATAACGAACATGGTTTTTAGCAACAATATTATCTGTCATGTCGGTTACCTCATATCCGGATGAACGAAGACCGGCAATAATACTGTCAAGTTCCTCTCGTCCGTTATTAAGATGAACAGACACAAAAATTCTAGCAGATTCAACCTTTGCAAAACGGTAATTAAACTCAGTTACCGCTCTACCGCCAAGTTTCTTGCAGAATTCCAGGAATGCCCCCTTTCTTTCAGGAATCTTCACAGAGATAATACCTTCTCCCATTTCACCGATTTCACAACGTTCAGAAACGAAACGAAGAGTATGGAACTTGGTATTAGCACCGGAGAGGACGGTAGCCATGGTCAGTGAAGGATTATTCTTCAATTCAGGATGAAGCTTAACGTACTTCTTAAGACCGGCGAGTCCTAATGCCCCGCTTGGTTCAGAAATAGCTCTGGTATCTTCAAATATATCCTTCATTGCTGCACAGATTTCATCATTAGAACAGGTTATGATGTCATCAATACAGTCTTTCAATACTCTAAAAGTCTCATCACCGATTCTCTTTACAGCCACACCGTCAGCAAAAAGAGAAACTCGATCAAGGCTTACCGGTTCTCCACTCTTCAGAGCTGCTTCTAGACAGGCACTTCCTTCTGATTCGACAGCAATAACCTTAACGTCAGGCATCACCTGTTTAATATAGACAGCCATGCCTGCAGCAAGTCCGCCACCGCCGACCTGTATAAACACATGAGTAATACGTGAATCCTGTTTAAGCATTTCCTGAGCCACGGTTCCCTGCCCGGCTATGACATCAGGGTCATCATACGGAGGAATCATGGTAAAGCCTTTATCTCTGGCAAGCCTCAGGCTTTCAGCGTATGCTTCATCAAAATTAGCACCGAATAAAACAACTTTTCCGCCAAGTCTTCTTACCGCATCCACCTTGATATCAGGGGTTGAATTGGGCATAACTATTGTGGCGTTTATTCCAAGCTTTTTACCAGTTAAAGCCACACCTTGAGCATGATTACCGGCGGAAGCTGCAATGACTCCCTTATCAAGCTGTTCTTTTGTAAGACCGGCTATCTTGTTGTAAGCACCGCGAAGCTTGAAAGAATGTACTGACTGCAGATCCTCTCTCTTTAATAAGACCTTGACACCTACTTTCTCACTGACCTTTTCTAGTTTCTGTAAGGGTGTTACTTTTGCTACATCGTATACAGGTGAAAGCAGGATTTTACGTAAATACTGTTCGTATGTTGGATGTTCCATTTTATCCATATCCTATCTGTTAGCGGCAACACAAAGGATGCCGCTTTTACAAACATTAAAGCTTACTTGTATCTCTAACGCCGCCCTTGTCTGCACTGGACGCAAGTGCTGCATAGGCCTTGAGAGCCCCTGAAACAACACGATCACGGTTAGCAGGCTTCCAGGCCTTGTTCCCGAGCTTTTCCATTTCAGCTCTGCGGTTATTCAACTCTTCATCAGAAATACGAACAGCAATTGATCTATTTGGAATATCGATATCAATGATGTCATTTTCCTTGATTAATCCAATATTACCGCCATTAGCAGCTTCAGGTGAAACATGACCGATTGACAGACCGGAGGTACCGCCGGAGAAACGACCATCAGTAATCAAGGCACACTGCTTACCTAAACCTACTGATTTAAGGTATGAGGTAGGATAAAGCATTTCCTGCATGCCCGGACCTCCCTTAGGACCTTCATAACGGATAATTACCACATCACCAGCCTTAATCTTTCCGCCTAAAATACCGTTAACAGCATCCTCCTGACTTTCAAAAATTTTTGCCGGACCACTGAATTTATAAATTGAAGGGTCAACACCGGCAGTCTTTACAATACAACCGTTTACAGCAAGATTACCATATAGAACAGCTAAACCGCCATCCTGATTATATGCATTTTCTTTAGATCTGATACAACCGTTCTGACGATCAAGATCAGCCTCATCATAAACCTTACTCTGGCTGAATGCACTGAGATTAACAACTCCGCCAGGTGCAGCAAGATACATTTTCTTGACATCGTCTGAAGGATTTCTACTGATATCATACTGTTCCAGTTCCTGCTCCATTGTCAAACCTAGACATGTGTGAGCATTTCTGTGGATTAATCCGCTCTTATCGAGTTCGCCCAGAATTGACATAACACCGCCTGCTCTGTGCACATCTTCCATATGATATAAAGATGTGGAAGGAGCGACCTTACAAATATGAGGAACATGTCTTGAGAGACGATCAATATCCTTCATAGTAAAATCAACACCGGCTTCCTGAGCAACGGCTAGCAGATGTAAAACAGTATTAGTAGAACCACCCATTGCAATATCAAGAGTCATAGCATTTTCAAATGCATCCTTGGTAGCAATACTGCGAGGAAGAACTGATTCATCGTCATTTTCGTAGTAAGCCTTAGCCATGGCAACTATACGCTTTGCCGCATTTACAAAGAGGTCACGACGATAAATATGAGAAGCAAGAAGTGAACCGTTACCCGGCTGGGACAAACCTAAGGCTTCAGTAAGACAGTTCATTGAATTTGCTGTGAACATACCTGAACATGAACCGCATGTAGGACAACCGAAATTTTCAGCTACATTGATCTGTTCATCAGAAATATTCTTATCAGCTGCCATAACCATGATATCAATCAGGTCAAGCTTTGAATGACCGGCTATAGGTTCCTTAACCTTACCAGCCTCCATTGGGCCTCCAGATACAAAAATTGTAGGGATGTTCAAACGCATTGCTGCTATAAGCATTCCCGGAGTAACCTTATCACAATTTGAAATGCACACCAGAGCATCTGCTTTATGAGCATTACAGGAATATTCAACACTGTCAGCAATAATTTCACGACTTGGCAGTGAATACAGCATGCCGGAATGCCCCATTGCAATACCATCATCAACTGCAATGGTGTTAAATTCTTTAGCTATGCCACCGGCTTTCTCAATTTCCTTTACAACCAGTTGGCCTATATCATGTAAATGAACATGACCAGGTACAAACTGAGTAAAAGAATTTGCAACCGCAATAATCGGCTTACCGAAATCACCATCTTTAACTCCGGTAGCACGCCATAAAGCTCTTGCACCGGCCATGTTACGACCTTCTGTGGTTACAGAGGAACGATATTTAGGCATACTTTGCTCCACATTTAAAAAAGTAAATAATTAAATACGAAAGAAACCAAAAGTTCTTTAATCTCCTTGAACTTTTGGCTTCAGTAATTATAACAGTCTTCTATTACTTGTTAATAGGGTACAACCAATTCCACTTATCAGCAGTTTCCCCGTTAAATAAACCGAAGAAAGCCTTCTGTAATTTTTCAGTGATTGGACCTCTCTGACCGCAACCGACTGACATACCGTCAACACTGCTTACAGGAGTAATTTCTGCAGCAGAACCTGTCATAAACACTTCATCAGCAAGATAGAGAGCTTCTCTAGGAATTCTTTCTTCCTTAACCTGATATCCAAGTTCAGCAGCGAGCTTCATTACACAGTCTCTCGTAATACCAGGGAGAAGACTGCAAGTAATAGGAGCTGTATAAATAACACCATCCTTGATTAAGAACACATTCTCACCTGAACCTTCAGCTAAGAACCCCTGAACATCCAAAGCAATACCTTCTGTATAGCCATTCTGTTTTGCTTCATTTGAAATAAGAAGAGAAGACAAATAGTTACCTCCGGCCTTGGCTCCGGTAGGAATGGTATTAGGAGCTAATCTGTTCCATGAAGATACACCTACAGCAACGCCCTTCTTCATACCTTCTTCACCGAGGTACGCACCCCATGGTACTACACCGATGATAACTTCAATCTTTGCATCTACAGGAGGCTTTACCCCCAAACCAACGTCACCGATGAAAGCTAACGGACGAATGTACCCCGCTTCAATTTCATTTTCTCTAACAGTCTTACAACATGCTTCACACAACTCTTCAAGAGTATATGGAATATTTATACGATAGATACGCGCAGAATTAAGTAAACGCTGCATATGTTCACGCAGTCTGAATATAACAGTACCCTGAGGAGTTTTATAAAAACGCAGACCTTCAAAAACAGAAGTACCGTAATGAAGAGCATGGGTCATAACATGAACCTTTGCTTCACTCCAAGGTACCATTTCACCGTTAAACCAGATATACTTGGTTGTTGCTTTAACTGACATATATTTTCATCCTAATATTAATAAAATACTGAACGTCATTTCCGCACTATTGGTACGCCCATTCAGAAACTTTATAAACTGTACCTGAGTACATTTTACATCAAATAAAATCTGAGTGTTAATAATGTTGACACAAAAATTGATATTTTTTAACAAAACTCATTAAAAATAATCAACGAATATTCATACAGGCCGAAACAAACGACATACTTTAACAAAAGTAATTTATCTGATTGTATTTATGATTATCATTGTTACGAACATAATATTCCTATACGCTAGCCGTCCCATTGATTCTTCTATAAAAAACCCTCTTATGTCAATATACACAAGAGGGCTTAAACAATAAACACTGGCAATATATCTGTTTATCTCAGACGATAACGGACAAAACTACTCATGCTTGGAGGAGCTGGCACCAGAAGCATAATAATCCTTATCCAAAGAAAGCAGATAATTAATCAATGCCATGTATTCATCTGTTCCGTTGATTTTTTCTGTGAGTACCTTGTATTTGTTATTAACTACGACTGTAGGTACCCCCTCAATACCGGTATCTTCTGACAACTGATCATAACGACTAACAGCACTCATAACAGGGAATGATTTATACTGAGCCTCAAACATTTCCTTGGAGATACCGATTTCCTCAAAAATCTTCACTACATCTTCATGGTTCTGAGCAACTTTGTGCTTATTAAAGAAATTATCATCAACTTTATCAGTGAATGGCTCAATTACCCTGAGGTTAACTGCTGAAGCGTATGCGCGTTGCATTTCCACCCCCATAGGCCCACCTAAAAACTTAACATGATTACCTACAAAGGCAACATCTTCAGGCAATGCCATGCTCACCTGTCTGATAATCGGTAAAAATGCATGACAGTGACCGCAGAAGAATGAGAAAAACTCTCTTACTTCCTTCTTCTGAGAAAGCTGTGAATTACGAAGAACAGTATAATGAACTCCTTCTTCAAACTTTGTCTTAACTTCTGAGGCAGCCAGCAGTAGTTCCTGAGGTGAATCAAATACAACCTTCTTTTCTGCATCATCAGCGTAGGAAATAGAAGAAATAGCGATTGCTGAAATTAAAGTAGCAAGCTTAAACATTCTTGTAAACATATCAATCCTCAATTAAGCAAAATTATGCTAATTATTATTTTTTCCAAAAACTAACCTTCTCGCGAACTTCCTTTACATTGCGTCTGATAGGTTGCAACTCGGAACCGGAACATTTTGAGGTCATATAATCAATGGCTGGATTACACCATCCCAAAAGTTTATAGAAGATCATCAGTCTTCTTACATCTGAACGAGTAATCTTAATTTCCTTAGCATCCTTAAAATCCGGTTTCGCCTGCATGTTTTTCAATGTCATTAATGACATTGCATTAGTTAGTAAGCAGAATTTTCTGATACCTAATTCTGAGACAGGAATTCTCTTAATAAATTCCATAGTATCTAAACAATGTCCATAAGCAAGGGATATATAATATCTAACCTTTTCATCTCTGTCCGGATCATCGTTCTTAATAGGGAGCCAGGTAACACCTCTCTTCAAGTCATCCCACACATCCTTAAGAATATTTGTTAGCTGAAGTGCTTCACCGAAACATACTGCGTACGGCAAAAGTTCATCAAGGTCTTTACGCATAGCCTTACAATGATAAGCAAAGAGACTCATAAGAAGTTCCCCTACCACCCCTGCAACACTATAACAGTAATGATCAACCTCATCAACAGAATCAATCTTTGACCATCTTTCTATCTGTGACATTCCCTTCCCCATAATGGTCACAGTTCGTCTCTGAATAGTCTGTACCTCCTGAGGATAAGAATAGTATCTGCCTACTACAGCAGGAATATCAGCCATCAACTCATTCTCATGCTCATTGGAAGAGGATTTTACGAGTTCACATATTTCAGCTGTCCACTGTTCAATCCCAATAGGAGAAGAAAGATATCCTACAAACTTCTCCATATGAATCTTCTTTAATTCCTTATCAAGATAAACAGCATCTTCAATAGTATCAATAATTCTGCATAATAAATAGGAGTTACCGATCCAGTCCTCTAAATCCTTAGGTAACAGAGGAATAGTTAAAGCGAATGTTCTTGATACAGTTTCTAAATAGTACTGCTGCTTTTCTAAAGTTAATTCTTGCATAATAAATCACTAAAATAATCTATAGATATCCCTGATAATGTTACGTGGAATGGAAAACAAAAACAGGAAACAGATAACACATAAAATCATCAATAAATTCTAACCTTGTATCTCATGCTCCATTAAGAAGCAGGTAGCGGTTTGAGGTTGATGTACCTCACAAGATTTTTATGATGATTATACAGAAAAAGAATAGTTATAACCGATTTTTTGCCGGTTAATTGTATTGTTTTTTTGATCTTGTTCTGTATGGATGATGACAGAATAAATGTTTATCAGGTGTAAAATCAAAAAATAAGGAATTAAAAAAAATAGAACAAAGAAAAAAACATATTTGAAGGGATAAAAAAACATCCAAAATAAAAACAAAAAAACCGACTTAAAGTCGGCTTATTTTTTTAATCTAGTGGCGGAACGGACGGGGCTCGAACCCGCGACCTCCTGCGTGACAGGCAGGCATTCTAACCAAGCTGAACTACCGCTCCGCACCTGTATAAGTGCCTGGCGATGACCTACTCTCACATAGCGAATGCTACACTACCATCGGCGTCACTGCTTTTCACTTCTGTGTTCGGAATGGGTACAGGTGGTTCAACAGCACTGTCTTCACCAGGCGTATTCTTTCAATTTATCAAACCTTTCTCAAGTCTCTTAAACATTACTCACAAGGCCTCAAAACTTCTTGAGCGTTGTATGGTTAAGCCTCTCGGATCATTAGTACTGGTCCGCTCCATGCATCACTGCACTTCCACTCCCAGCCTATCAACGTCGTAGTCTCCAACGTTCCTTACCAACTTCTGTTGGGGATGACTTATCTTAAGGCTCGCTTCCCGCTTAGATGCTTTCAGCGGTTATCGATTCCGAACTTAGCTACCGGGCAGTGCCATTGGCATGACAACCCATACACCAGCGGTTCGTTCACTCCGGTCCTCTCGTACTAGGAGCAACTCCCTTCAATCATCCAGCGCCCACGGCAGATAGGGACCAAACTGTCTCACGACGTTTTGAACCCAGCTCGCGTACCACTTTAAATGGCGAACAGCCATACCCTTGGGACCAACTTCAGCCCCAGGATGTGATGAGCCGACATCGAGGTGCCAAACACCGCCGTCGATATGAACTCTTGGGCGGTATCAGCCTGTTATCCCCAGAGTACCTTTTATCCGTTGAGCGATGGCCCGTCCATATGGAACCACCGGATCACTATGACCTGCTTTCGCACCTGCTCGAGTTGTTGCTCTCGCAGTCAAGCCGGCTTCTGCCATTGCACTGACCTCACGGTTTCCGACCGTGATCAGCCGACCTTCGTGCTCCTCCGTTACTCTTTGGGAGGAGACCGCCCCAGTCAAACTTCCCACCAGACACTGTCCTTAGATTTGTCTATCTCAAGTTAGAACCTCAAAACTATCAGGGCGGTATTTCAACGTCGACTCCATAGGAACTGGCGTCCCTACTTCTATGTCTCCCGCCTATCCTGCACAAATAGGTTCAAGGTTCAGTGTCAAGCTGCAGTAAAGGTTCACGGGGTCTTTCCGTCTAGCCGCGGGTACACTGCATCTTCACAGCGATTTCGGTTTCACTGGGTCTCGGGTGGAGACAGCGTGGCCATGGTTACACCATTCGTGCAGGTCGGAACTTGCCCGACAAGGAATTTCGCTACCTTAGGACCGTTATAGTTACGGCCGCCGTTTACCGGGGCTTCACTCAGAGGCTTCGATTGCTCTAACCTCATCATTTAACCTTCCGGCACCGGGCAGGTGTCACACCCTATACTTCCCCTTTCAGGTTTGCAGAGTGCTGTGTTTTTGTTAAACAGTCCCAGCCACCATTTATCTGCGGCTGATTGAAGCTCCTAGCGTTCGCTTTTCACTCCCCTCAGCGTACCTTCTCCCGAAGTTACGGTACAATTTTGCCTAGTTCCTTCACCCGAGTTCTCCCAAGCGCCTTGGTATTCTCTACCCGACCACCTGTGTCGGTTTGGGGTACGGTCAATCAATATCTGAAGCTTAGTGCCTTTTCCTGGAAGTCTGGTACCAGTTACTTCATAACCGTAGTTACTTCGTCTCGGTTCTCGGATTATCGCATAAGTTCTTTTAACCACTCATGCTACCTACCGCCTTTCACCTGGACAACCGTCGCCAGGCTAACCTTCCCTCCTCCGTCAGCACATCGCAATATTGTTTGGTACGGGAATATTAACCCGTTTCCCTTCGACTACGATTTTCATCCTCGCCTTAGGTACCGACTCACCCTGCCCCGTTTAACGTTGGACAGGAAACCTTGGTCTTCCGGCGAACGAGCATTTAACTCGTTTTATCGTTACTTGCGTCAGCATTCGCACTTGTGATACCTCCAGCATACCTCCCGGTACACCTTCACAGGCTTACACAACGCTCCCCTACCACTTGCTCTTAGAGCAAATCCGCAGCTTCGGTGTCTGATTTTAGCCCCGTTACATCTTCCGCGCAGGCCGACTCGACCAGTGAGCTATTACGCTTTCTTTGAATGATGGCTGCTTCTAAGCCAACATCCTGGCTGTCTATGCCTTCCCACATCGTTTCCCACTTAATCAGAACTTTGGGACCTTAGCTGGCGGTCCGGGTTGTTTCCCTCTTCACAATGAACGTTAGCACCCACTGTGTGTCCCCTGCTTACAACTGTATGGTATTCGTAGTTTGCAATAGGTCGGTAGTTCGCAATGAACCCCTTCCTATAACAGTGCTCTACCCCCATACGCCCCTGCAGGACGCTACCTAAATAGCTTTCGGGGAGAACCAGCTATCACCGGGTTTGATTGGCCTTTCACCCCTAGTCCCAGATCATCCTCTGGCTTTGCAACGACAGTAGGTTCGGCCCTCCGGCAGGTGTTACCCTGCTTTCAGCCTGTCCAGGACTAGATCACTCGGTTTCGGGTCTACCTGCATCAACTTCTCGCCCTTTTAAGACTCGGTTTCCCTACGGCTCCCTCATTTAAGTTAACCTCGCTAATACAGATAACTCGCTGACCCATTATACAAAAGGTACGCAGTCACTCTTTCGAGCTCCCACTGCTTGTACGCACACGGTTTCAGATTCTTTTTCACTCCCCTTACAGGGGTTCTTTTCGCCTTTCCCTCACGGTACTGGTTCACTATCGGTCGTCAGGTAGTATTTAGCCTTGGAGGATGGTCCCCCCATGTTCAGACAGGATACCACGTGTCCCGCCCTACTCAAGCTCATAACAACCGCTCTTACGTATACGAGAGTATCACTCTGTCTCCTCTGCCTTTCCATGCAGTTCTACTTGAACAGTCGCTACTTTTGGGCTCCTTCCCGTTCGCTCGCCGCTACTTAGGAAATCTCTTTTGATTTCTTTTCCTCAGGGTACTGAGATGTTTCACTTCCCCTGGTTCGCTTCTACACCTTATGGTGCAGATGACCTTTCGGCCGGGTTTCCCCATTCGGATATCTTAGGTTATTGCGCCCCTTATCGGCTTACCTAAGCTTTTCGCAGATTAGCACGTCCTTCTTCGCCTCCTGACGCCATGGCATCCACCATGTGCGCTTATTCACTTGACCATACAACCCCGGATTGCTCCTGAATTGTATGTCTCTTTTGCCGGAAAACATCTTAAGTCGCAATTTGCTTGTTAAAACATTTTCTCAGTGACTAATTGAGTTTGAATTTTTTTCAGCTTGTTTTTTAAGTTTTTAAAGAGCTTCGACCTTACGTCTTAGTAGGTCAAGAACTTAACTCTTTTCAAAGCTAACCTCTTGAACTACTGCGTCTTACTTCTAGCAATGGTGGGTCTGAATGGAATCGGACCATCGACCTCACCCTTATCAGGGGTGCGCTCTAACCAACTGAGCTACAGACCCAAATCTATTTCTAAAAGTTTGTCTTTATCGTACGAACTATCTGTGTGGGCTCTTTGGAAAAGGGCTTAATCGTTAAGGAGGTGATCCAACCACAGGTTCCCCTATGGTTACCTTGTTACGACTTCACCCCAGTCATAAACCACACCGTGGTAACCGCCCTCATTGCTGTTAAGCTAGCTACTTCTGGTGCAATCCACTCCCATGGTGTGACGGGCGGTGTGTACAAGGCCCGGGAACGTATTCACCGCAACATTCTGATTTGCGATTACTAGCGATTCCGACTTCATGGAGTCGAGTTGCAGACTCCAATCCGAACTTAGGGACGCTTTGTGGGTTCCACTCCACCTCGCGGTATCGTTTCCCTCTGTACGCCCCATTGTAGCACGTGTGTAGCCCTGACCGTAAGGGCCATGATGACTTGACGTCATCCCTGCCTTCCTCCAGTTTGTCACTGGCAGTCTCCTTTGAGTTCCCGGCTTTACCCGCTGGCAACAAAGGACAAGGGTTGCGCTCGTTGCGGGACTTAACCCAACATCTCACGACACGAGCTGACGACAGCCATGCAGCACCTGTATGTGAGCTCCCGAAGGCACCCTCTCCCTTCAGAGAGGTTCTCACTATGTCAAGGTCAGGTAAGGTTCTTCGCGTTGCGTCGAATTAAACCACATGCTCCACCGCTTGTGCGGGCCCCCGTCAATTCATTTGAGTTTTAACCTTGCGGCCGTACTCCCCAGGCGGTCAATTTATCGCGTTTGCTGCGGAACCCATACTATCGCACAAGCTCCTAATTGACATCGTTTACGGCGTGGACTACCAGGGTATCTAATCCTGTTTGCTACCCACGCTTTCGCATATGAGCGTCAGTATTTGCCCAGGAGACTGCCTTCGCCTTTGGTGTTCTTCCAGATATCTACGCATTCCACCGCTACACCTGGAATTCCGTCTCCCCCTGCAATACTCTAGTTAAACAGTTTAGTATGCAGCTCCCAGGTTGAGCCCGGGGATTTCACATCCTACTTGTTTAACCGCCTGCATGCCCTTTACGCCCAGTTATTCCGATTAACGCTTGCACCCTCCGTATTACCGCGGCTGCTGGCACGGAGTTAGCCGGTGCTTCTTCTGAGGGTAACGTCATTCTCCTCCCCTCCGAAAGTGCTTTACAACCCGAAGGCCTTCTTCACACACGCGGCATGGCTGCATCAGAGTTTCCTCCATTGTGCAATATTCCCTACTGCTGCCTCCCGTAGGAGTCTGGGCCGTGTCTCAGTCCCAATGTGGCTGATCATCCTCTCAGACCAGCTAGAGATCGTCGCCTAGGTGAGCCTTTACCTCACCTACTAGCTAATCCCATTTGGGCGCATCTGATAGCGCATTGCTGCTTTCACCCTCAGGCTGTATGCGGTATTAGCAGTCGTTTCCAACTGTTGTCCCCCTCTATCAGGTAGCTTCCCAAACTTTACTCACCCGTCCGCCACTCGTCATCAGGAAAAGCAAGCTTTTCCTATGTTACCGTTCGACTTGCATGTATTAGGCCTGCCGCCAGCGTTCAATCTGAGCCATGATCAAACTCTTCGATAAAAAAGATTTTGATTTAATTTTTTGATAGTCCCTCAGCCTTGGCCTTCTCTATCTCTTTGTTTCCCTCTTCCGAGGGCCCACACAGATTGTCCGTACTTGTTTTTAAAGAACTTTTAAAACGCTTGGTTTTATTTGTCGTTGTCGTTCGTGACAACGGAAATGCATTATAGACTTTTTTTGAATTGTGTCAAACTTTTTTCAAATTTTTTTTTGTCATAATCAAGCCACAAAACTTAGCTTTGGCTTAGCTATGCTATTCTCTCTTGGAAATTAATTTTTTAAATAGTTTAATCTCTTTTACACGGCCACTATTCAATATATTCACATTTCAAAAAAAAATAATAATTCCATATAAGGTTCAACCTTAATATTGTTTATTTTATTGACTTAAAAAAAGAAATTTGTATTTTCTATTAACTTGTATATAATAAATATGCTTGTCGGAGTGCCTTATGGCTGAGATTGCTTTTTTGCAAAATCCGTATACCTGATCAGGATAATTCCTGCGTAGGAAACAAGGACTCGGCATGCGTGTATTTTTCATATAGGGTTTGCCGATGTCGCTTCAATCTATTCTCAACTCTCAATTTCCTATCTGCTTAAAAGAAGCAGAAAAATCTATTTTCAATTCATATTTTCATGCATATCTAAGCTTCATATTAGATAAATCAGGCTGCTTTCTGCCGTCTCTATATTCTTATAAAAAAACCGTCGGGTTCAATTAAATCAACACATATGTAGGGCTTATCAGATGATAAAGAATAATAGACCTTTAGTACTTGTAATTGCTGGACTGGACTCAGGTGGTGGGGCGGGTATAACAGCAGATACCTTAACAATTCATGACTGTGGAGCATGGGCTCTTCCATGTGTAAGCGCGCTCACAGCCCAGTCTTTGAAAAATGTAACAGCAATTTCCGATACACCAGTAGAACAGTTCAAAGAAACTTTAAAACTGGCAAAAGAGGATTGGGAAAAGATCTCCTCAGCAAAAATAGGTCTTGTTACACATAAGGATATTCTCGAGGAAACGCTCCTGTTTTTTGAAAAAAACGAACAGAAAATACCGGTAGTATGGGACCCGG
>JAEEGK010003933.1_pt1 | contig 36683 bp, 31 predicted proteins | sample 8958771 | NCBI WGS metagenome assembly JAEEGK01 (sample SAMN16246547, study PRJNA631951) | gut metagenome | biome: gut microbiome; feature: rumen; material: SC-attached | host: Bos | place: Iran: Karaj | collected 2018-10 | reverse complement strand
GTCAAGAACTTTTTTAAAACTTTTTTCGAAACCCGCGCTGTTCTGCGGTTTTCGGCCCCTCTCTCGAGCGGGCAAAAGTTATTATAGCAAAGGGAATACCCGAATGCAACACCTTTTTTCAGAATTTTTCAAAAATTATTTTGGCCACTATATATTGTGTTAAAAGCAGTCTGCAACTACAATTTCAGCGCTTTTGATGCCTTCCCGAATGCGTTTATTCTATTATCATCGGACTATTTTGCGCTCTTACGACGCAAATACCACATAAAAAAAGGAGCCCTTAGGCTCCTTAAACTTATTATCTATCTCTTATCTTATTATATAAGAAAACTCCCAAGGTTATAAATCCTTGAGAGCTAAAACGGAGAAAGCGGGATTTGAACCCGCGCACCGCGTGAACGGTCTACACCCTTAGCAGGGGCGCCTCTTCAGCCACTTGAGTATTTCTCCATGCCTGAATCCCTCTACCAAATATGGTTTGAATTCTCTTGGCCAAACAGCCAAGACGCAAATGTAATTATACAAAGCCGCTCAGGCTTTGTCAATTCTTTTATTGTTTTTCTTTGTTATACAATTTATCGGCTGTCTCATATAAGTTGTTGCCCTGTGAATCAATTACAACAATCGCAGGGAAGCGTTCCACCTTAAGTTTCCTTATGGCTTCTGTTCCAAGGTCATCGTATGCAACAACTTCTGACTCTGTTATAGCCTTGGATAAAAGTGCTCCTGCTCCTCCAATTGCAGCAAAGTAAACTGCACCGTTACGAACCATGGCATCTATTACTTCCTTAGATCTTTTTCCTTTTCCGATCATTCCGCCAAGTCCCAGATCAAGAAGTCTGGGTGCGTACTTGTCCATTCTGCTTGCCGTTGTAGGGCCGGCAGATCCTATGGGTCTACCCTCTCTTGCCGGAGACGGTCCCATATAATATATGAGGTTTCCCTTCATATCTATAGGAAGCTCTTCACCATTTGAAAGCGCCTCATCCATTCTCTTGTGCGCGGCATCTCTTGCCGTGTAAATAGTTCCTGTAATATATACCATATCGCCCGCACGAAGCTCTTTTGCTACTGCCGATTCTATAGGCGCTTGTATCTCTTTATTCATCTTTAGTCCTTCTCACATAATCGTACTTATTACATATAAGAATATGTTTCGTTTTTGGAAGATATAACACGCATCACACGGTAACGGTGACATGTCTGTTTACGTGACAACAGATATTGACCGCTACGGGAAGTCCCGCAATATGTGTCGCATAGCTGTTGATGTTGACCGCAAGAGCCGTCATCCTTCCGCCAAGTCCCGCAGGACCTATACCGGTCTTATTGATCCTATCAAGGATCTCCTCTTCCATCGCCTTAATATGCTCTTTATCAGAGTGCTCGCCCACAGGACGTGTAAGCGCCTCTTTTGCCATCTCGGCGCACTTCTCGAACGTTCCTCCGACTCCGACTCCGACAACCATAGGCGGACACGCGTTGGGGCCTGCATCTTTGACTGCCTGTACAACAGCGTTCTTGACGCCTTCCTCTCCATCCGCAGGCTTAAGCATGTATACTTTGCTCATATTCTCGCTTCCAAAGCCCTTGGGTGCGCAAGTGATAACCACTTTGTCTCCCGGAACTATATCATAATGAACAACAGCAGGAGTGTTGTCGCCTGTGTTCTTTCTTATAAGAGGGTCTCCCACAACGGATTTTCTAAGATATCCTTCTGTGTAGCCCTGTCTTACGCCTTCGTTTATGGCATCCGAAAGGTCACCGCCTACAAAGTGCACATCCTGTCCTATCTTAAAAAAGAAAACTGCCATTCCTGTATCCTGACAGATCGGAATATCATCGTTTTCCGCTATTTCCAGATTCTCCATCAGCTGGGCAAAAATCTGTTTTCCAAGCTCTGACTCCTCCTTGTCTTTGGCTGAAAGAAGAGCCTTTTTCATATCATCTGAAAGAGTGTAATTGGCACTGATGCACATACCCTTAACAGCTTTGGTTATTTCAGAAACATCTATCTCGCGCATTACAAACTCCCATTAAGCATTGGTAATAATATTCTTGATCTCAACAAGTTCTTCCGGAGAAGGACTGGTGGGTTTCCACAAAATATGCTGTCCGTCGTCTTTATATCTGGGAATGATATGAAGATGGAAATGCATAACGGTCTGACCTGCGGTTTCTCCATTGTTCTGAACAAGGTTAAGTCCGTCGCATCCAAGCTTCTCTTTCATGATTCCGGCAACCTTCTTGGCAACTTTGGCAGCTCCTGCCACAGTCTCTTCGGGAATCTCAAAAAGATCCGCATAGTGCTTCTTGGGAAGAACGAGCGCATGTCCCTTAGTCGCAGGACCCAGATCAAGAATCACTCTGAAATCATCATCCTCATATATTGTATTACTCGGAATCTCTCCGTTTGCAATCTTGCAAAAGATGCAATCACTCATTATGCCAATCCCTCCATATCTTTAATGTTATTCATGATAACTATATTAATGTATCCCATGATAAATCCCGTTATAAAACCGCCAAGATGAGCAACTGTGTTGGCTCCTTCCTGGAAAAAACAGGAATCGATAATAAATATAGTAAGAAACACTATTCTAAATAGAAGATTTCTGTTTTTTAATATGCCTTTTTTATTGGCAAATATCCAAAAAGCAAGATATCCGACAATGCCCATTGTACCGCCGCTTGCTCCAAGTGAATATCTGTCTATGTGTCCTACGATCTCATACATCATGCTAAGAACATTGCCTACTATGCCTGATGCAAAGAACATAATCCCATAATACAGATGTCCGGAGTACTTTTCAACAATTCCTCCGGCCAAAACAAGCATTAGCATATTGGAAAAAAGATGATTAAGATCCGCATGGAGAAACATAGATGTTATAAATCTATACCATTCTCCGCGAGAAAGAATCCAATCAGTTGCCATTATACCTATATCATATATCGAGGTATTAGCAAGGCACGCTATAAACACCAAAACATTAAGTGCAAGAATCGCTATGCTGACATAAGCAGTCTTATAAATCTGTGACTGCTTGTTCCAAAAATCATCGACGTTATTAAAATCTCTGTTCTGTGTATCTTCCATAATTACCGATTACTTATTTCTAAATATATTGTCTGCGTCACTCGGATTTAAGCGCAAAAAGCTGATCCATGCTTCTAAGAAGCTTGAAGTCGCCTTTCATCTTAACACTTCCGTCCATGAATGCTCTCTGGAAGGTTATTCTTCCGTCCAAGATCTCCTCGAAAACCTTCTGATCGGATGTTATTACAACATCACAATCTCCTTCGTCACCTGTCCTGAAGTCACACTTGCTGTTATCTACATCAATGACAACCGGCTTAAGCTTGGCGTTATCAAGGAATGCAACTTTAAACTTGGCGCTGATTCCCGCAACGGGAGTAAATGCCTTTTTAAGGATCTTAACATATTCATCAGAACTTCCCGATGTCGAATCATCTCCCATCTTATCTCTGAATATGCTTGCAAGCTCTTGAAGATCCTCTTTCTGCTTGCGAACAAACTTATCATCGGATGCGTACTCAGAGAGTTGCTCTGATTCCTGCGGAGTAAGATCCATGCTCTTTGCTATCGATACTTTATTGATAACAGCCTGATTACTTGCGGGAAGAACAGGAATCTTCTGGTTTATCATCCTGTAAAAGTTCTCTGTTTTCTTCTCGATCACCTTGGTGTATTCAGAGCTGTTCTCGAGTCTCGTCGTATCGGCTATATAGCCGCAGATTCCGTCACATACCATTCCGCCAAGCATCTCCCACGCAGACGAAAGACTCATCATTCCCTCGCGTTCTCCGTGAGTTGTCGACATTACAACAGGTGCCATGTATATGCTCTTTATCTTATCCTTATCGCCGTAAAGCCAGCATGCATCAAGAAACTGCATCATGTATCCGCCGACACCGTACCACTCCACTGTTGACGCAAGGATAACACCATCCGCATCTTTAAGAGTGTTGGGCAACGCTGTGATACCGTTTCTCTGCTCATATAGATTGTACTGCTGAACCTTGACATTAAGCTCATTTAAAACTGTAGTGATCTGTGAGATTACGCACAAAGTGGGATCGTCAATTATCCCTCTTCCGCCGTAATAGATATTAATCTTCATGAGAACCCCTCCAACCGGTTAAGGGTATTATATCATATAATGCGGTGATGATAGAATCTATCTGCAATCAAAACATACTCTTCCGATTTTTATCTCATCCCCTTCTTCTATATAATTCTTTTCCTTTGGAGAAAGTCTGACGCCGTTTTTGAAGGTACCATTGGTTGAACCTAGATCCATAATAGCTACCCTTTTCCCGTCATTTACGAACTTACAGTGTATCCTGGAAACACTCATATCGCTTATTATCTTATCCACGCAGCCTTCCATTTTTCCTATGACAACCGGCAACTTATCAAGGCTTATCCTTACGGTTTTATCAAGGTTTCTGCTGTAAAGAGTCATATTCTCATCTTCATCGCACTCAAGGACCATCGTCTCATCGCCATTCTTGCTTACTCGCTCATCATTTTTTACTATGGAATCCTCTGTCTTAAAAGAAGATGTTATCTTAATGGGGCTCCTGTATACGTCTTCATATGCATAATCCTCATCATCGTAATCATCAGAATAATCATCTCGGCTCTCGTGCTTTTTTCCGTTTCTGTACTCCTCTTTTGCTTTTCTTATCCCTCTTGTTCCCGATATAAAAGCCACAACTCCTGTAATTCCCGACACAAGCATGACTCCCATGGACAAAAGATTCTCCTCCTCCGACAGGATGAAATTCATTCTTATATACGTTACCGCTCCTATCACGCACGCAAAAAGGAGGGAAAAAAGAAGCTGCGTTTTTCCTCCAAGCACTTCTTTACTCATCTTCATTCTGCTGCGGACAGCAGGTTCCGGAACCTCCTCCTGTTCTTCATATGTGTAATCGAAGGCGTCTTCTTCATATGTTTCTTTAACCTCTTCAACAGCTTCTCCTTTGTCGGTTTCCGGATAAATTCCAAGTACGTCGTCAATAACTGAAAGAATCATCGCCCCTTCTTCTTTTGCTCTTTCACAAAGTTCATAGATGAGCGCCGAAGCCCTGTCATCTTCATAATCAACATACTCTAGCAATTCCTCGCAGAATTCAGCGAATCCGGGATTTTCATCCGAATAAGGAAAGAACATAAATCCAAATTCATTCGATGACAATCCGGTAAATACACTACCAACCTCGAATATTATTCCCTCTTCTCCCAACAGAAATTCCGACATGCTCTCAAGCATATTTTTCATATCTGTCAAAAGAGCTCTGACCTGCTCATAATTCATTTTCTTAACCGAAAATCTGTCTTCCAAGCTCATCATGGAAGTTACGTCGTAATACAAAAAACTGTCATCATTTATCTGTCGTAGACTACAAGGGAGAAGCTTTTTTACTCGTTTCCCTTCCAAAACTTTAAGTTGGTATCTATATCCGGGAGTATTCTCATCCTCTTTTACATCTACTATTGCATAGCTATGCTTTAAATCCCTGTAATATCTATGTTCCATTATGATTTATCCTTCCTGTTTAGTAGGTTCTCTCCAATATCTTTTACTCGTTTAACCATTCTGATATGCTCTATCTGTTCCAGCTTTCTTGCTTTTCCTGCTGCTTCGTAGTCCCATCCGCTCTTGGGCTTTAAGAAATAGCTTCCCATTGCCCTGCTTCTTACCGTCGTTTTTCCGGAAACCCTTACTTCTTTTCCGTTTGTGCTGACACTGATGACAGGCTTATTTGCTCCGAAATACTTCCTCCCAAGCACTCTCTCCTCTTTCTCTGAGACTACACTCACGGCATCTTCAGAAGAAATTGAAGCCCTGAAAGCCAGAATATAAGTATCCTGTGATAAGATGCATCTTCCGTAAAGGTAGTAGGAAAAATAGATTAAAAGTGCAAAAACACAGATTATCATCGGAACGACCAAAGAAGCTTCAAGTGTCATATATCCTTTAAATTTTCGCAAAGTAAGCCACCGCCGTTCCCAGAGTTATAAAAGGCACAAAAGGAATTCTGCTTTTTCTCTTAGCTTTTTTTACGAAAACAAGAATCATCGAAAAAACTCCGCTTCCAAAAAATGCGATCAACAACCCTATGATCAATATTTCTATTCCAAGCGCAGGTCCCAAGATCAGCGCAACAAGCCCATCTCCGTAACCTATCTGCTGCCTTGTCACAAAAGATAACAAAAGCAATAAAGCTCCCGGTAAAAGAGAAAGCGCGATATCATAAAGGCTCATATTATCTATAAGAACCCCGATCAAAGCTCCTATTACCGAAATAATCATTCCTATTATCAACAGTTTTGCGGAAATCTCTTTTCTTTTTATGTCCTGCACAGAAAGCGCCAGCATAGCAAATAACATCAATATATAAATAACCATTTCTTACCTCCCACAGCTGCTACACGGTCTCCTTCCACCGACTTCCGAGATAGGGATCGTGTAAATCTTTCTCTTAAGTCCCGGACAAGATACGCTGCTGTGATACCTGTCTCCGTAATCTGTTATAAATACGCTTCCCGCCGAGATTCTTTTTGCACAGTATTCGCACGCATAATATTTTCCTCTGTCCGCGTTCCTGGCGTTTTTGACGGACTCATAATTTATGGTATGAACGTTTAGCTTAAGATGTTTACAATTTATATTTCTGTGATAAACCTCTCCGTGTTCAGTGACATAAACCATCTCCTCTTCGGGCCGTTCGCTTCCCCCTTCACCGGTTATGTCGTAGCCTGTCCACGCATGTCCGTAATATCTTCCTTCAACAGGAAACTCCTTGAAGCCTATCAGCGAAATAAGCGGATGGACCTTGTAATCTACAACGATATCCACGATATCGTTACCGGCCATTATTCGAGAATTTCTAAAAGACATTCCGGAGAAACCGTCTGTAACGCAGCTCTTATCTATCCCCTCGCCAAGATACTCATGAACAAGCTCTTTTGCATAAAAAATTGAAGCAACACCCGTCGCAAAATCTATAGCTCCTGTATCTTTAACAATGGTCTGTGCCGCCTCCTTCTCATCATATGAGATAAGACATATCCTGTTTCCAGCTTGATGAAGCGCAGCTTCAAGATCCGTTTGCACCTTGATGATATTGAACATCACCAGAATATTTGCAAAAAAGAAAATAAAAAGCGGCAACGCGATCGAAGACTCCACAGTCATGGAAGCGGTTAGAGACACTTCTTTCCTTCCTGTCGCCCGGAAAAACGATCGTTTTATTTTTTTGTAAAAAGCTTCTAACTTAAAAGAAGTGCCTTTATCCGCTCCCGGACTATTCTTCATATCCGTAAATCCTTTCTATCTTGGTTTCATATCCGTATGATGTCCCCACGGTTATTTCCCCGCAAAACGTATCCAAACAATGGTCTATCATAAAAGAATCGTTTCCCGGCGTAAGTCTTATATCCATTTCAATTATGTCCATAAGCCTTTTTGTCTTTTCTTCATGACCGGTCATAAGCAATCTGATCCTTAAGTAATCTTTATAATAAAGACCTGAGCCACAGTCTCCTTTTCCCAGGTTGTTTCTAAATCCAAGCATTTCCCAGAATCCAAGCTGCCATGTATCATCGCTTTTAAACAACGGAACGCGTCCGCCTCCCAAAAGTATTGATATGTCGGAAATACTCTCTGCAAAAGACCAGGCAAAAAGAATCGAATACTTTACAGGCTCCTCCAATTCAGGCACCATTAAAACCGCTGTGAGTGCTGTGGCAGCAGTTTCCGCGGCACTGACCTTGCTTGAGCTTGTGAGAATATACGCAAGATTAGAAGCCTCTCTCCAAAAAAGAAGCGTTTCTGCCATCTTTTCTAGATTTTTCCAATCAGAGTTTTCCCCGTAGCAAAGATACTCAAGCTGATATTTTAAAAGAGATTCATCAAGCTCATTTCCGTATCTTCCACACTTTTCAAAGTAATATTGTTCAAGGAGAATTTTATCCATGACAGATAATTCGCATCTGTCATTCAAGCCCGTTCCTTTATTCTTGGATCTATGGGAACTGTATTCATTTAAATTGGCATACGCCTCCGATATTTCATATCTTCCGCCTGCTGCCAGATTAAGAACCCCCACACCTTTTTGCGAATTAACTTCATCGGCCGGATTTGCAAGGCTGACCTCCTCTTCTTCACCATCCTCATTAATGATCGTAGGAAGCTCTATGGAATCAATTTCCTCCTGGTTAGCTCTTGCCATCTCCTCGACATCGGTTGTATCAAATCCCGCTTCTTCAAGCTGTCTTTTGTTTTCCTGTGCTTCAAACAGTGCATGTTCTATAGGTTCTGCTTTCATATAAGCGAGAATCTGTCTGTTAAGAACCGCTCCTGCGTTGTCAGTTGCGTAGGATGTTCCGCTTATTCTTGCATCTTTGCAATAAATCGAAGTCATTGTCTGTGCATTTCTCACCTTTCCTTCCAGACTTCTCGAAAAGTTCTTTTGAGCATAATTTTTTAAATGTTCCTCGGTATTCGTTATTGAATGATTACCGCTACCGTATGACGTCTCGACCATCAGTAATGAAAATCTGTCGAACAATTCCCTGTTGTACTCTGCCAGTATCTCTCATTGTAAACATCCTATAAACCCTCCTTTTCTCTAATGAATAATCCTTCTATCCCGTATCTATTACTGTAAATACAGTTATAATTATCCATTGTATTTATTGTAAAAATATAGATATTTTTGGAATACTAAATACATGATATACATATCGTTTAAAGATATATATTTCAACGATGATGAGAATAACTTCTACGGTTCCCATTCCAGATTCATCGTTCCAAAATCCTTTCACGGAGTTTTTGATTCCTCTTCCGAGATTTCTTGTTTTTTCAGCTAATTTATTCATTCTTTTTCCTTCTTTCTTTTTAATAGTCTTTAAAATGACAGATATGCAGGGATCATAATAATGACCATTACGATCACAAGCATCATGATCATGGGCAAAAGAAGTCGTGTTCCGGCTTCTTCTCCAAGTTTTCTGACTCTGTCCATTCTCTCCTCAAAAGCCTTTTTTGATTCCTCTTGAAGAATTTTCAGCATCTCACTGTTTCCCTTCCTAAGATTCTGGGATAAAAGCGCGCTTAATCTTGTATATTCCCTGTTCTGGCAGCGAAGCCCAAAGTTCTCATACGCGATTGCCTCCGGTACCCCCGCTCCCATTTCTCTTACTGTTCGCAATATTTCTTCATATACGTATCTGGAAGGCGCTCCTCTCTCTCGCTTTTTCGCATAATTAATCCCAAGTCTTTCGAAAATATTCCTCATTGTCATGCCTGCACCAAGATACAGTGCCAATCTTGAAACCAGCTGCGGATAATCACTAAGCATTTGCATCGACCGGTTTTCGATTCCTCTTTTCAGCTCCTTGTCTCTAAGTACATACGACGCAGCGCCGCCGATAAGCGTAATGATGAGTATCATCAAACTGTTGTCTTCTACATGTTCACTCCAGCTCACATGCTTTCCCTGAATGTCTTTTGGAAGTTCAAAACTTCCCTCATTTATTGTCTGTTCATCATTTTGCTTAATCAGCTTTCGTAAACTTTCATATACCTGCTCGCTCGCAGACAGCTGTCTTGGTACAAGATTTGCATGCAACACCTGCGAATAATCGTAATCGCCATACATATATTTCGCAGTGAGCGATACGATTTCCCCTTCCTTTGAGATCAGATCCTTTTCCAATCTTCCGTCGTAGTGGACCAGTTCGTAATTGTCCACGCTCCACGAAATACTAAACGGATAGCCATCAAGTTTTTCCGGAAGCTTAAGATCGGATTCCACCCTATCAAGCGATTCATTATCCAAAAGGATCACTCGTTCCATTTCCTTAGAAGCACTTTTAAATAGTGCATCTGTTTCCTCTTTTGTATAAACCCTCTCTTTTACAGAAACGTCATATCTTCCGAGCTCATTTCCTGATTCATCGCTTGCGATTAAGTGCGCAGTATATTCGCCGTCACCGTCTTCGTTTCTCCGGAGTTCTTTTCCTTCTATGAGCGTCTCCGAAGAGCCCTGGCTTACATACATAAGAATCGACAAAAAGCTTCCGGCAAGCGCCATTAGGATCACTATGCTTATCTTTCTTATGTAGTATTCCGTTTCAACCCTTTCTATATCTCTCTTATTGTTAAGCGTCTTTAGGTATCCGCGTACCTTTTCTCCGGCAAAAGACATCCTGTTTTTAAAGAGTTTGTTGAAAATAAAAAGAGAAATCTTCAAGACTTCACGGGTTATCCCCGTCTCTTCCATCCCCGAAGGCAACTCATACTCTTTTGACAAAAACCAAAGTATGAATATTCCTAGGGGAATAGCCAAATATAAAACAATCATTTTTAAAATAATCCTTTGATCAAATTGTGATGTTTACGATTTTTTCAGATAAAAGATATGCCGCAAAATATACGAACATACAGATTGTCATCAAAATGACTCCGGGAAAATTATGATACAGCGGAGCAAAGAAACCGGGGCTCGTTATACTTATGTAAAAGATAATAAAGAAAGGCACAAAGTTCATGATCCGTGCCTCCAGTTTCTTGGCACTTATAAGAACTTCTATTTCTTTTTCCACGTCCATTTTTCTTGAAATAACAGATATTGTTCGTTCAATCGTCTCCGTCATATTACCTCCGCTTCTTTTGGCGATGGCAAAAACTCCCGCAAACTCCTCAATATCCGCATTCCCGCTTTCTTTTCCAAAATTTAAAAGAAGCTTCTCAAGAGGTACGTTGTTCCTTAAACCCTTGTACACTTTATCCATGTACCGGCTTATATAACTCTTTTTTCCATATAGAAGATTTATGTCCCTACCGGCTTCTCTGAATGCATTTTCTACGGAGTACCCAGCCTTAAGGCTGGTCAAGACAGAACTTATAGCATCTCTAAATTGAATTCCCACAATTCTGCTGATACGAATTTTCTCTGTCTTTTTCCTGTAAATAAACCATGGGATAACCAGCGGTAATAGTATTATGATCGCTATGACTGAATCATAAAAAAGTTTTCCGAAAAGAGCCGCGATACCGATTCCCTGCAATAAAACAGGAAGATCGCTAAGGCATGGACGGTAGTTTATAACCTGATGAAAATAGTTTTTCAGTATTTTTAATTTCACCTACTTTCCTCCATTCTCCTTTTATCATTCCCTCTTCATTTTCACCCGTCTCTTCAAACCTAAAAAGTGGATTTGTAAGAATCTTTCCCGAAATCGGATCAAGTTCTTTTTTGATCTCGCAGATTTCAAGCAGTTTTCTGGACCTGTCGCGAAGTCTTCCCAGGTGGACAATTATATCTATTCCCGAAGCAATCTGACCTCGTATCGCGGGAAGCGGTATATCCATTCCCATAAGTACCATGGTCTCGATTCTCGCAAGCATGTCCTCCGCGCTGTTTGAATGACCGGTCGACATCGCGATATGTCCCGTATTCATGGCCTGTAGCATGTCCACACACTCGCTTCCCCTGACTTCTCCAACGATAATTCTATCGGGACGCATTCGGAGAGACGACTTTATGAGATCCCTTATCGTTATCTCTTTGCAGCCTTCAACATTAGCGTTTCTGGCTTCAAGCCTTACTAGGTTCGGAACCTCTCTGATCTGAAGTTCCGCGTTATCTTCGATGGTAAGAACTCGACTGTCCTTGGGGATATAATTTGAAAGTGCATTTAAAAATGTCGTCTTTCCCGAACCGGTTCCTCCCGCGATAAAAATGTTGTATCCGGCTTTTACAAGAACCGCCAGATAATCTCTCAGATAGTCAGTAAGTGCTCCGAACCCAATGAGTCTTTCCATTGTCATAGGATTTTCCGGAAATCTTCTTATTGTTATCACAGGACCGTTTAATGCTATCGGAGGAAGAACGATATTCACTCGGGATCCGTTCTCAAGTCTTGCATCCACTATAGGTGAAGCCTCATTGACAACCCTATTACAGGAAGCAACTATTTGCTGAACAACATCCTCAAGTTTTTCTTTTGACTCAAAGATAGTTTCATGTCTTGATAGTTTGCCGTCTCTTTCTATAAAGATGCTGTCTGCTCCGTTTATCATTATTTCTGTAACTGACGGATCATCGACAAGCTGCTGCAAGATATCAAGCTTTCTTATTGAGTGAAAGATACCCGTTCGAAGACGCTTTCTATCTTCAACGGAAACAGCCAGATTTCTAAGCTCTTTCGCCATGAGATCATCGATAATGGAAAGCATCTCTTCATCTGAGATGTCTTTTGAAAAGTCCATCTCACGTATGATCTTTCCCTTTATCTCACTCCTTAATACGTCAAATCTTTTCTCCACTTCTAGATTTCCTCCGCGTACAGAAGTTTCCTTGCGCACTCCGAAAGCTCCTTATCTCCTGCTCCGTCCGGTATAGAAACTTTTATTCCGGACGCACAGATATCCTCATATCCGTTTTGGCTCAGTACTTCTTCGTAGCGCCTCAGCTTATATATTTCTGCTTTGGTTTTTCCCGTTATTGTGAAAACCTTATTGCAGAATCTCAAAATATCAAACAATCCGCTCGGAAGATCGCTTAGGTCAAGCACGACATTCTCATATCCACACTCTTCAAAGATAAGCTTTATAAGACTTCTCAATCTTTCATTGTCTATCTCCTTGATCTGCATCGCGGTTGCCGCAGGCGGGATATAATCAAATCCTCCTATGCTCTGCTTGATTTTTTCAAGATAGATACAGAATCTGCTTTTTTCGCATTCCGAATAATACAAAAGATCCGTTATATCGCCTTCCGTATGACTACCTAAGATCATCGGAAGAGGTGAAAAATTATCAAAATTTAAAAGTAGTGTTTTTCCGTGCTTAGACAGTTCTTCGCACATTTTTAGGGCTAAAGCGGTCTGTCCGCATCTGGCTATCGGAGAATAGAGTCCGATCACCGTTCCTTTCCCGTCACCGCGTCTTATGCCGACACTCTCAAAATCATCGGGACTCTTGACGCAAAGATCCAGAATATGACAGACGATCTCACTTGCCGGACTGAACTTACTTATATGTTCTGCATTTACTTCCCCAAGCAAGTTTTCCTCCGGTAATCCGTCATCCTCTCTGATAACCGATAGTTCTTCATCAAGGATCAGGATATTTTTTATGCCGGATTCGCTTACTCTTGTTTTAAGTTCTTGTACCGCACTCTGTGCAATAACAAGTAATGAAATAAGTTTTTTTCCGGCGAACTCCTCCAAACTTTTTACCTGCGTAAATGCATGTATATCGAATGAAAGATTTAGATTTTTTCTTAAATATTCATCCAACCTCCCGCAATACCTGCTTTCTGTATCACAGATGGCCAGTACCGGTCTGCTCATAGCGCACCTCCTACCGAAAAGAGAACGCCCACAAGTGCAGGTATCGCGAAATGGATTCTAGCTTCTTTGTTTCTTTTTATGATGAGAACAGCAAGCGAGATAACGCCTGCAACGACAAATGCTGTAATAATACTTGAAACCGTGTCCGATACGGACAGAAAAGACGCCGCTGACATGAATAATTTCACATCTCCTGCAGCAATTCCTTTAAAGAAGTAAACAGGAATCAGTAATAAGAATGCTATGCCGACCGCAGTCAGCGAAGCAATTAACGAGCTTTTGCCGCAGATCGCGGAACAAGTGATACCCGTCAGAAGTCCGGGGATTACCCAGAAATTGTAGATCTTATCCTTGTACAGATCGGTAAAAGCCGCACCGGATAAGAGTAAGAATAATAGAACTTGTATAAGATCGACTCCTCTCTCGTAATGTTTATTGCGAGCTCACGATTTAGAAATCTATCACTTGGTTTTTTCTTTGTAAACCCCCGAAAAGTTTTTTGACAGGTTGCACAATTAATAATTTAAAAGAGCTTTTTCCGAGAGTCCTTTTTTCTAAAAACCCCAACAAAAATGCGGGGAAGGAAACAATGACAAACTCTAAGTTCCCGCCCCGCATGACGAATTGGCAAATATTTATATAGTTTTATATCGTAAAAATCGTCTGAAAATTAATACTCTTAAGATTTTCTTAAGATGGCAATTTTTTATCTGTTGTTTCTGTTCTTAAAGTAAGCAAACAGGCTCTGGAGGATGATGAAGAAGCACAGAAGTGCCGCTGTCATGATGTTACTCCAGCTTGAAAGGAGCTTACCGTTTGTGGTAACGAGCGTTGAGATCGTTCCGTTAATGAGAACACCGAAGAGCGATCCTATAACGTTACCTACACCACCTGTAAGAAGCGTTCCACCGATAACGGATGAAGCGATAGCGTTCATCTCGAAGCCGAGTGCCTGCTGAACAGAACCTGACATTGTGTTGAGGCAGTAGCAGATTCCGCCGATGGAGCAAAGGAATGATGAAAGGATGTATGCCTTCATCTTGGTAGCCTTAACGTTAAGTCCCATCATTGTTGCAGACTGCTGATTGCCACCTACTGCGTAGAGATTTCTTCCAAACTTGGTGTACTTAAGTATGAAGAAGATGATCGCTACAACAAGAAGTGCGATCACGACGGTAGGTCTGATGAACGGAACTACTGTCTTACCTTTCTTGTTCACATAACCAAGGAATCCCGGAAGATTAATCTTGGCATTGGCCCATTTGTAAAACATGGGGTTCATATCCTGTGTGATCGAGATCTGGTCTGTACAGATAACCGCTGTCATACCTCTTGCAAAGAACATTCCCGCCATCGTTATGATAAACGGCTGAATCTTGAGGTAACCGATAAGGTATCCCTGAACTGCACCGAATACAAGTCCGATAACGAGGATCAGGATGATAAGCGGGATACAAGGCCATCCCTTAACGCCCATTCCGTAAGCAAGGATCATACAATCCATCGCGATAAGCGATCCTACGGAAATATCAATTCCACCTGTAAGCATTACACAAGTCATACCACATGCAACACAGATAAGTCCTGCATTGGTGATAAGAAGGTTTAGGAAAGTCTGTACGTGTGTAAAGCCCTTCGCTGAGTAAATAACACAGCCTACTGCATACATTGCTACAAAAAGAACGATGGTGATCAAAAGAAGCACTGTGTTTCCGCTGAATTTGTTTATCTTCTTCATGCCTTCTGACCTCCCTCTGCCGCAAGGGCTCTTCTCTTTGCTTCGCTGTTTGAAAGCCATTCTTTAAATGTAGGTGCCTGAACTACTACTATGATAACAACGATGATGGCCTTGATAACCGGTGCCTGGTCTGTTGAAACACCCATGGCAAGAAGGGTTGTCGTGATAGCCTGGATCGTATATGCACCTACAACGGCACCTGCGAGGTTGAACTTACCACCTCCGAGTGAGTTACCGCCGAGGGCAACCGCGAGGATGGCATCAAGCTCGTAGTTAAGTCCGATATTGTTGGAATCTGCGGAATAGATACGGCTGCTGGCAACCATGCCTGCGATACCTGCGCAGAGACCACAAATTACGTAGCATACAAAGCAGATAAGTGCAGAGTTGATACCTGAAATTCTTGCTGCTCTGCTGTTGATACCTGCTGACTGAATATAAAGACCGAGCGCCGTCTTCCTAAGGAAGATCGATACGACTATGATAACCGCTATGGTTACGAATATCGCTGTCGGAATAGGACAGCCCGGTATAAAGTTACCCAGATATTTGTAAGGCTCGTATCTAATGTATGTAATCTGGTTGTTGCACAAAAGAAGTCCGATAGCCCTTGCCGCTGTAAAAAGAATAAGAGTTGCAACCATGGGCTGTATCTTGAGCTTGGCAACGAGTGCACCGTTAATGCATCCGCACACTCCGCCGAGTAAGATACCGAAGAGTATTCCAATCCCCATTGGAACCGCCAGCTGCGTTGTAGAGTTTACACCGTATCCTGCGAGCATCATGCATGTTCCGCAGGCTGAGAGGCTCATTACGGAACCTACGGAAATATCTGTTCCGGCTGATACGGCAACTACAAGCGTCTGACCCACCGCAAGGATTGCTATCTCACTTCCTCTGTTTAAGACATCTATTAATCTTCCATACAACACTCCATTTTGAATGCCAATGTTAAAAAATGTAGGACTCTTTATAAGATTTATAAGTAATACTAACAGAAGGCAGAAGAAGGGCAAAAATAGCTGCTGCTTCGTTATTTTCTTAATTGTATCCATTACTTCTCACCTCCCGCAATCGCACTCATTACGCTTTCCTGTGTCATGTCTCCTTCTATCTCGCCGACTTTTTCGCCGTCTCTCATGACACACATTCTTGTACAAGTACGAAGCATTTCTTCTATCTCCGAAGATATGAATACGACGCTCATACCTTCTTTGGCAAATTCTAATATAAGCTTCTGGAACTCCGTCTTGGTTCCGATATCAATACCTCTTGTGGGCTCATCCAAGATAAGGAAATCAGGATGTGTGCAAAGCCATCTTGCAAGAATAACCTTCTGCTGATTTCCGCCGGAGAGCTGAGAAAGAGGTGTTTCCCTGCTTGCAGTCTTAATCTGAAGCATGTCGATAAATTTATCCGCTATCTCGATCTGCTTAGCTCTGGGAACTTTCTTAAACATTCCGTTTCTTGCCTGAAGAGCAAGAATAATATTGTCTCTAACCGACAATTCACCGATACATCCGTCGGCTTTTCTGTCATCGGGAAGGTATGCCATACCTTTCTTTATTGCATCAATAGGTGCTTTAATATTAATCTCTTTGCCCTTCATGTACTCTTTACCGGTCTGAGCTTTATCTGCACCATAGATGCAGCGCACCATTTCGCTTCGGCCGCTTCCCAAAAGACCTGTTACGCCCACAACCTCACCTTTGTGAATCTCAAAATCAAAAGGCTTAACGGTTCCCTTATGGCTGAGTCCTTCGGCTTTTAACATTACTTCGGGGCTGATGTTTGCATCTCCCTCAGGCTTGATGGCTGCAAGATCGTCGAAATCTTTACCGAGCATAGCAGCTACAAGCTTAACTCTGGGAAGTTCGCTTATTGAGTAGTCTCCTACGAATCCACCGTTTCTCATAACGGTGATCCTGTCACATACTGCATAAACCTGCTCAAGGAAATGTGTAACGAATATAATTCCTACACCCTTTTTCTTGAGATCTCTCATTACGTCAAAGAGCTTTTCTACTTCGTGATCATCAAGAGATGATGTGGGCTCATCGAGGATAAGTACTTTACAATCCATGTCCACTGCTCTTGCGATAGCTATCATCTGCTGAATAGCCAGTGAATAATTCTCAAGCGCAACTGTAACATCGATCTTTATTCCAAGGCCGTCCATTATCTCTTTTGCCTTTTTGTTCATAGAGCGCCAGTCTATCGTTCCCAGCCTTGTAACAGGTTCGCGCCCTATAAAAAGATTTTCTGCAACCGAGAGGTTGGGACAAAGATTGACCTCCTGATAAACCGTTGCAATTCCTATTCTTTGCGCATCCTCAGTAGAGTGATTATAGACGTTTCCCTCTACGCCCTGCACATATACTTCTCCGGCATCACGCTCGTATACACCTGTGAGGCACTTGATAATGGTTGACTTTCCCGCTCCATTCTCGCCCATAAGTGCATGGATCTCGCCTTTATGAAGTGTAAGCTGTGCGTGATCCAGTGCAACGACACCGGGAAAGACTTTTACTATGTCACGCATAACGATAAGTTCATTCTGCTCCATAAAAAATACCTTCGCTTCTCCTTTTATTACTTCTGTTAATTAAATAGGGTAGTTCTTTCGAACTACCCTATTAGTTTTTTGCCTAAATACCTAAATTAGTAAGCTGCCTCAACTGTTGCTGCGTCAACTACTACAAGGGGTTCTGTTACATCCTGGCCTGCGTTGTTCTTGTAAGAGATATCCTTAAGAATATCTTCTGCTACATACCAAGGCTCAGCCATGAATGTCTGCTTCTCAATTGTCTCACCCTTCTGAAGAGCCTGGATAAGCTTTAAGCAGTCAGGTCCCTGAAGAGGATTGCACTGGAAGTCTGCGTTGATAGCCTTGTCGAGAACCATCTGAAGTCCTGCTGTGCAAGCGTCAAATGAGATAACGATTACGTCTTTGTCAACACCGTAAGAAACGCCTGCTGCCTTCATAGCATCGATAGCACCGAATGCTTCGTTATCGTTCTGGCAGATAACTACGTTGAACTTGCCTGCATAAGACTTGCAATATGACTCCATAACCTGCTGTCCGCCGTCCTGTGTGAAGTCACCGGTCTGTGAATCGAGGAGGTTCCATCCCTCAGAATCAACATACTGATGGAAGCCCTTTGTACGTCCGATCTCAGCTGAAGAACCTGTTGTTCCTGTGATCTCGAGGATGTTGAGTTCCTTGATGCCCTTAGCTTCTGCGTAAGCCTTAAGCCATGCACCTGCTGCAAGTCCCTCGTTTGTGAACTCAGAACCTACCCATGATACATACTTATCGGAATCATCGATTGTACGGTCGATAACGATTACAGGGATTCCTGCGTCGTCAGCTTCTGTAAGAACTGTATCCCAACCTGTTGAAACGATAGGATCGATTACGATGTAATCAACGTCCTGCTCGATGAAGTTACGAACTGCTTCGAGCTGTGCTGCTGAATCGTTGTCACAGTCTACAAACTGAAGATCAATGCCGTTCTCTTTTGAAAGAGCAGCCTTAACTGAATTTGTTGATGCTGTACGCCAATCTGACTCGTGTCCAACCTGAGCGAAACCAACTTTGATAAGTTCGCCGTCTGCTGCGGGAGCTTCTGCCTCAGCTGCGGGAGCCTCTGCTTCAGTTGCATCTGCTGCAGGAGCTTCTTCCTCTGTAGCTGCGGGAGCTTCAGGAGCAGGAGCTGCGCCCTGTGAACCACATCCTGCAAGCAATGAAAATGACATTGCTGCAGCAACAATAGTTGCCAATACTTTCTTTTTCATGTTGTACCCTCCATTTACTTTATAATGGTTTTATTAAGCACATTTTACTTATTCGCATCGGGTATTCATAGTGCACAGAGTCACAATGCACAAGTTTCTATATTTTGACAATACAAATCCGCATGTTATACTGATATAAAAAAGTACAAATTTTTCGTAAAGCGTTTTCCAAAACTAATTTTGGTAAATTTCTTTATATTATTCAGAAAATTTTTTGGATAAAAAATATTTTTGACCGAAAAATCACTCTGATATTTTGAATAACCGCCACTGATTTTTCGATGATTATTTTTTATGGATGTAAAAAAGACAATTTTTTTACCCTTAAATTTTTATTCGGTTGAGGAAAAAAATGACCAAGACAGAAAATATTACTCATAAACTCCATGAAGAAATATCAAAAAGACTCATATCGGGTGACATGCTTTTTCCGACCGAAAAAGAACTCTGCGCTCAGTATTCATGCAGCCGTCAGACTATAAGAAAAATCCTTTTGAATCTGAAAGAAGATAAGCTTATAACTTCAAGACAGGGAAGCGGATACAGACTTACGGGCATAAGCCCCGATTCAAAAAGAAATCATGTCTGCCTTTTATTTGCTCGCCCCGATGATTATATTTATCCGTCTCTGATATATGACATCGAAAAAGGAATCTCTCACGGACATGATGTTCCGATGACCGTATCTGTGTTTGAAACAGGAGCTGACTTTTATAAAGAAAGAAGGATATTAAAAGAGCTGCTTAAAAACCCGCCGCTTGCGATCCTGGCGGAATGCTTTTCCCTTATGCCCAATCCCAATGCGGATCTGTATAAAGAGCTCGAAAAAAAAGGCTGCGTTCCGATCTTTCTTTACGGAACCTACATAAACATGAACTCGTATCCTTCGATTTCCGAAGGTGCTTACGACGCGGTTTATAATCTTATAAGAAAGCTTGTCCTTACCGGACATAAAAAAATCTGCGGTGTTTTCAAAGACAACAATCCGCAGGAAATCTCCAAATTATATGGATTTATCTCGGCGCTTCGAGACAACGATCTGGATTTTGGAAGTGACAGATACTTGCTTGCAAGGCCGGAGGTCGACTATTCGGCTCTTGCTTCTTTGTGCCAAAAATCCGATGCCGTTATCTATTGCTGCGATGAGCTTGCCTATCCGGGTGTCAGGTGGTTACGTGAGCAGGGAATCATTAACCTTAACGACAAGCCTGTTTACAGCTTTGACAACAGCTATCTGTCGCAGGTCAATTCATTCAATCTTCCGAGCTTCCACCATACAAAACAGCCGCTTGCGCACGTCGTATCGGAAAGAATTCTTTCAATAATAAAAGGACAACCGAAAATTTCGATCGTCCTTCCTTATTAACTCCTATATGATCAGCCTGTCTGATTTCTGTATTCCTTGGGAGAAAGACCGTACATCTTTCTGAACACAAAGCTGAAATAGTGAGCATCCTTATATCCGACAGCCGCTGCAACATCCGCGGTGTGCATTCTCTCTTTTGCAAGGAGCTCTCTTGCTTTTTCCAAACGTTTAGAAGTTAGGAACTTTACAAACGTGGTATCCATCTCTTTACTGAAGATCGTGCTGAGGTAACTGCTGTTTACGGAAAGCGCCTCGGCCACATCAACAAGCGAGCAACCCTCGTTCATGTAATTCTCATCTATATATGCGATGGCGTCGCTGATAAGCTTGTTTCCTCTTGTGTTGGAAGCACCGTCTCTTAGCTCCATCGCACTCTTTATAAGCTCCGTCAAGTATTCTCCGACCATCTCGCTTTTAATATCATAGCCACCTTCGGGGGCTGCGAGCTTGTCAGTTATCTCTTTTTTGGAAACGCCGCAGCTTTCAAGGAAGCTGCTTGTAGCAAACAGTGCATTAAGCACGAAGAAGTTTCTGAATACATGTCCCTTGAGCGCATCTCCCAGACTTGCCAGATACTCTGAAACAAATTCCGCGATCTCGCTCTCGCTTCCCGTCGATAAAAAGCTCTTAAGAACATTTCTGTCGACTTTGGCACTCTCGATGTTTTCTATTGAACCGTCGGTCTGCGATGTTGTGTACTTGGCCGATGTCTCTTCGGTCAAAATATGCGTGTCCTGCACAAAGAATCTGCAGGCAAATGCGTGATTAACCGTATTAAAGCAGTCCTCCAACGCACTGAATCTCTCAACGGGCTTACCCGCGGAAACATACCATTCTATCTTGTTATCTTTTCCCTCGCAGATCTCCGTGATCTTGGAAACGCCTCTGTCAACATACTCAGAGACAATTTCTTTTTCTCCTTTAACAACAACAATATATGTGTTGAGCGACCATCTCGATAATATGTACGCGGGGAATCTCAGGAAATAACTCATCAGCTCCTCGAGTGCCTTACAATATTCCTCAGATCCTATCTCTTCGAAGGGCTTCTCCTTATCTTTTATTGAAAAGAGAATAAGGCTGAATGCGGACGCTGTGATATCAAGCGACAACTTTCCCGCTTCCACATATATATCTTTGACCGGCATGGTTCCCGTAAGAACCTTCTCAAGAAATTCTCTTCGCTGGAGCTGCTCATATTCCTGCGTCTCCATCTGATACTGCATAAGATAGCCTTGCTGCGTACGCTCGCTTTCTATCTTAGCCTTTACACTGTCAAGCGCCTCTTTCATTCCGAGCTTGGTTATCGGCTTTGAAATGTAATGATCAACGCCTTCTTTGATGGCGCGTCTTGCGTATTCGAAATCGTCATATCCGCTCATGATGATCATGCGCATCGACGGAAATTCTTTTCGCACGATATGACACAGGGATAAACCGTCCATAAACGGCATCTTGATGTCTGTGATAAGGACGTCGGGGGCCGTCTTTCTGATAAGCGGAAGAGCCATCTCGCCGTCACTTGCCTCTCCGACAAAGCTAAAGCCGTACTCTTCCCAGGGAATATTATCCCTGATACTTGCCCTCACAACACTTTCATCCTCCACAAGAAAAACCTTCAGCATAAAATAAAAACCTTCCCATTACTTAATAATTTCTGTCTTCAATGTAATCATCGACATTCTCTTTGGTAAAAACCATCTCTTCCATGTAGTTCGTCTTGTCCACATTCTCCCCCGCCTCAAGATCATTGATTATCTGTGCAAGAAGCTCTCCCGAATTGGGATTGCATTCAACGTCCACATTTATAACACCCTCTTTTACCAGCTCCAGAGCCTTCTTGGTTCCGTCAAAGGAAATAAGTATCTTATCTCCTTTCTCGCCGGTTGTAATCCCCGCATCATTCAGAGCTTCGAGTGCTCCGAATGCCATATCATCGTTCTGACAAACGATGACATCTATGTCATCAAACTCCCGAAGGAGTCTCTCCATAGTCTCTTTTCCCTTGGCCTGAGTAAATTCGCCGTTGGCGGATGCCTGCATCTTCCAGTTCATGTGCCGCGCCGCGATGGCTCCAAAGCCTCTTGTTCTTCCGACCTGGGCCGAAGAACCGGTTGTACCTTCAAGAACAACAATATTGATGTCCTTATCACTCACGCCTTTTTCCTCAAGATATGCTTCAAGCCATTTGCCCGCAGCCGCTCCCTCTGCGTACATGTCTTCTCCGACAAAGGTCGTATAAAGCGAATCATCATTGACTGCGATATTTCTGTCGAGCAAGATCACCGGTATTCCGGCCTCCTTGGCTTCAGAAAGTACCATGTCCCAGCCTTCCTGGATAACAGGACAGATGACGATGTAATCAACTCGCTGTGATATAAAACTTCTTACAGCCTTGAACTGTTTCTCCTGCTTTTGCCTAGCGTTGTCAAATATAAGAAAGAATCCGTTTCCCGTTGAAAGAGACGCCTTAACCGACTCGGTATTGGCACTTCTCCATGTAGATTCGCTTCCAAGCTGCGAAAATCCTACGCTTATAAGCTCATCATCTGCCTTGGTCTCAATGTCACCTTCTTCGGCCGTAACTTCGGAAACAGATAATCCCGTAAACGGACCGCAGCCCGTCAGCAAGATCGTAACCCCTGTCAAAAGAGCTGCTGCCTTATATCCTATTTTTTGTAATCCCTTAACTTTATTTATCCCCATTCTTATCCTCTTCGTTATAGTACGGCAACATCGGAAGAACCACGGATACTTTGGTTCCCTTTTCGGGAGTCGATTCGATGGATATTCCGTATCTTTCGCCAAAGTTCATCTTGATCCTCTCGTTAACGTTGGCCATACCAAAACCGGTGTCAGTATCCTTGGCAGGTTTGTTTATTTCTCTTCTTAAATGAAGAAGCATGTCTTCGTCCATTCCGACTCCGTCATCGCTTACTTCAAATCTGACAAGCCCATCATCTTCCCTTCCCGTGATCCTGATAAGTCCTGCACCTCGCTTATTCTTGATGCCGTGATAGAGCGCATTTTCTACAAGCGGCTGCAAAGTCATCTTAAGAATCTTGTAGTTGTAAAGCTTATCATCTATATCAATATAGTAGCTTAGGATATCCGAGTATCTTACGCGCTGGATTTCCAGATAGCTTCTGATATGCTGTTCTTCTTCGCGGATCGTGATGAAATCTTTTCCGTGGCTTAATGATATCCTAAAGAACTTAGAAAGGGATACGACCATATCTTCCGCTTCCTGGTTCTTTCCATCCTCGATAAGCCACACTATCGTATCGAGCGTATTGTATAAGAAGTGAGGATTGATCTGCTCCTGCAGGAGTTTGGCCTCCGCCATTCGCATTTTCTTTTCATCCTCTCTGATCTGCTCCATCTGGATTTCCAAATGCGCCGCCATGTCATCGACACTTTCCGACAATACCGATATCTCATCTTCCAGGTCAAAAGAGGTTCTGACGGTGAAGTTTCCTTCCGCGATCTCTTTGGTCGCCGAACCCAGGGCCTCTATAGGCTGAACTATGCTCCTTGCGACTTTGTCGGTTGTTATTATCGTACATAGGATTCCGAGAACCAAAAGAAGCACCAGTACAACAAGCAGCTCCTCCATCTCTTTGGTCAGCCCCCTGTTTATTACTTCGATCGTCTTGGTCTGATAATAGATGTAGTACTGGATATTGTCCTGAATAAGTTCTGTAAGTGAATAAATGTTGGAGTCAAGCATTTCTACGTCTTCGTCGTAGTGTCCGCCCGCTTCAACGCTGACTCTTATATCATCAAGTCTGTCATTTAGCGTATCGACGTTTCTAAGAAGCGTTTCAAGCCAGGTCTTACTGTTTACCTCTGTCGTGATCGTCTTAAGGCGCGTAAAATCATTCCTTATGCTATCGACAAGGACATACGGATCATCCTCTTCCCCGCTTCCGAACACATCTCTTCCGACGATTATTCGGTACACGCTCTCATCCATCTGCTCCTTGAAAGTCAGGTTGTAGCTGTTTGCTACGGTCAGATTGCTTACGATCGTGTTATAGGCATTACCGTAATTGATAAGCGAATAGACCATGTACAAAATGATAAGAACAAAAGGCACAGTGGTGCCCGCCGCCAATATGATCAGCCTCCTTCGAAGGGGCCTCTTAACCTTTGTTTTGTTATCCGCCAACTTAGTTTTCATACTGAGTTTAGTATACTACAAAAGCGAGAAAGACGTGACTTTTTTAGTCTGTCGTCTTTCCCGCTTTTTTGGGTAAACCATATATTCACATCGGTTGTAAAGTTTGTTTTATGCCATGTATCCTCTGTTCATTGAAACTGCGGATACATCCTCGTTTAAGCTGTACTTTCCGTATGTAAGTCCGGCATACACCGTCTGGGTATTTCCCATGATCGGAGTACTGTTGTCTTTTTTCTCAAGCTCTTTGTATGAAGCGCAGAGCATTTTGAAATTCTGTCCTACCTTCCATACGCGGTGAATACTTCCGCTTGCTCCTGCCGCTATAAGCTCTTTTTTTGAAAAGATATATATTCCGTGGAGCATTCTTCCAAGCTCGTATTTAAGATCAACCGAGTGGATAAGCTCATCTATGCAGTTCTGCGCATATCTGAGATTCTTTTCCGCCTCTTCTTTTTTACTGATGCCGAGGGCATCTATAGCTTCCTCGAGATATTCAATGACCATCTCATAAAGTATTGTTATCATCTGTGTCTTGTTGGCCTGCGATATCTTAAGGGTAAATTCCTGCTTTTTTTCCTGTGTCATATTCGCGCCTTTCTTTTGCTCAGACTCTTTTTACCAAAATATATTACTGTAAAAGCTGCAATACCTGTGAGGGTCTTTCGTTTGCCTGTGCCATCATGGATGTTCCGGCCTGTGAAAGTACCTGCTGTGTTGAGTAAACAGTCATTTCTTCAGCCATATCCACATCCATTATTCTTGAATAAGCTGCTGTCATGTTCTCAACTGTTATATCCAGGCTGCTTACGGTGTGCTCGAGTCTGTTCTGATAAGCACCGAGTCTGCTTCTGATTGAATTTATAGTTTCAATCGCACCCTTGACGCTTTCGATAGCTTCTTTTGCACCCTTCTCGGTTGACATGTCAAGGTTGTAAAGTCCGAGTGTTGTAAGTGATACTTCGGGAATCCTAATATCAAGAGTCTGGCCTTCATTGGCGCCAACCTGCATGGTCATTGCACCTGCTGCCGCTATCTCAACTTTAAGTGTTCCCGTATATTTCTCATCCATCTGAATCTGGATCTTTTTACCTGTGCTGTCGGAAAGTGTAAGTACATCCTCATTAACATCAGCGATCATGTTACTTGTCATATACTTCTCTTCATTTCCGTTTTCATCGATCTTGTATATCTCGATGTTCTTCTTTACGGCTTCCGTGCAAATAAGCGCCTTCTTATCAACGCCTGTCTTTCCTGTAAGATTTATGAAATCTACGTCGATTCCTCTTATCTCATATTTTCCGGCTTCGAAGTTATCTGAATATGAACTTACTCTGAAATTGGGATTGGTCTTTCCCGAAGCATCGGTCACATAGCCTTTAAGGTCAAAAGAGCCGTCGAGAATGCTCTGTCCGTTGAACTGAGTTGTCTCGGCCATTCTGTCTATCTCTTCCTTAAGCTGGGTAACCTCTTCCTGGATGGTCTTTCTGTCGTTCTCCGTAAGAGTTCCGTTGCTCGCCTGAATAGCAAGCTGGTTCATTCTCTGGAGAATTTCTTGAATCTCAGACAATGATCCGTCAGCAACCTGAACGATCGAGATCGCATCATTTGAGCTGTCATTAGCCACTCCGAGTCCTTCTATCTGTGAATTCATTCTTCTTGACATTGCAAGTCCGGACGGGTTGTCCTTGGCATTTGCAATCTTAAGACCGCTTGATAATCTCTGAAGAGATTCTGAAAGAAGCTTATCGTTTTTCTGTAATGCGTTGTTTGCTACCATCGCGGATATGTTGTAATTAACCTTCATCCTTACCTCGTTTCTGCACGTGTGGAGATCAGATGGCCTCCACAAATGCTTTTGCCATTTTTAGAAGTGTTCCTGTATCTGTAATGTTTTCTGTTTTGCCTTCCATGGCATTAGCACTCGTGCCTACTCCTGTAGGCTGAAGCTGTGCGTTGTAAAGGATAGCGATCTTTGTTTGGTCTACACCTGCTTCCTCTACCTTTTCCGTTAATTTCTCGCACATTCTCTTCTTTAAGCTTTCAAGATATTCGACCTCGTCTGCACTCTGGCTGTTTGTTGTTGTAAGCATTCCGTTTATTACTCCGTCCTGCTTATAAAGACTTGCCGTTATGAGTCCGTATTCAAAGGTCTGAACACTTGCTTCCATCCTTGAAATATTGCTGTTATCACTTTTTAGTGTGATGTGCATTGTAACCTTGCTTCCATCTATCTCGATGGGAACCTCAAAGCTTCCTCTTTCAGAGTTATGAGACATTACCGACATCTGCTTTTGCATGAGCGTTATCGCTCTAAAATCGATGTAGGTATCTTCAGGGTTCATTAATATATCGGTCATCTTGTCTGATACATTAGCAAGTTTTTCTTTATAAATTTCTTCGTAGTTTTCTTCTCCGAGAAGATCCGTTACTTCCTTAAGCTCGTCATTAATTTCTTCATTGTCGAGCTCATCTGCCTTCTCCCAAATGTTTCCGGTCCTTCGATCTCTCCTGTTGGCGATCATGGCCTCTAGATTGTTGTATGTGACCTCAACTCCGTAGAAATTCATCTCTTTAAGAGCAGCCTCAGCACCTTTATTTCCTGCTGTCTGTCTGATCTGTCTTACCTGCTCCTCGCAATATTCTTTTTCAAGCTGCTCATCAATCTGTTCTTGTAAAAGAGCATTCGCAAGATCCGGTAAAAGAGTGTTGTTATCGGGTTTTGCAGCCATGAGCTTCTCAGGTTCGAGGTTCTCATATACTATATCGGCTTGAGCACTGTAAAATCTGAAGGCTGAATTTATCTGTTCATCAATTTTTACAGAAGTACTTTCTTTTACTCCGAGTCCTCCGAAGCTGTCATCAACTGTATAATCAAGACCTCTTCTCGATGTCTTTTGAGTTCTTGTGGCGTCCAAAAGATTTCCGATCGTCATATCGCGACCTGTCTTTAAGATAGATCCTATGGCCTGATGGTCGGTAACCTTAAGCGTATGGAAAAGTCTGTATATTCCTATAAAAGAGGCTTTTTCAGCGCTTGTTATATCGCCCTTTTTCTCAAGCTTATAGAGGAACTTGGCATATTTCTCTTCACCTTTTTTTGAGTTTCCGCCGTTTTCGTTCTCGCCGTCCTTCATAAGGTTATCGAGACTCTCTGAGAGTTCTTCTATAGTCATGTTAAGAGGGTTCTTGCCTTCTCTTATAAGGTCAAGCACCGCACCGGGCTTAAGTCTTTCTATGGTTGCTTTGAGCTTTTGATCCCATGCACGCACGTTTTCAAAGTTCTCTTCATTTATTTCCATGCTGTTATAGCCAAGGATCCTTACGGCTCTTCTGTTTACTTCGTCGGTTTCATATCCCATGTCATTAAGGATATTGTCAACGTTTCCGAATGCCTTTCTCATGCTGTCGCCAAGATCGGATCTGGGCTTGGTCATCATGGTCTCGTATCCCTGACCTGCTGCCTTGAACTTCATGGCAAGGTTCTCGGATACGCTGCTTATCTTACTGAGTGTCGCGGTCTCGAATTCTCCCGCAAGCGCACCTGACACATCGGCAGGGCCTCTGCTGATGATGTTTACTCTGGAAACCGTAAGCGAAAGCATTCTGACAACATTTCCGCCGGCAACCACAGGTGTGGTATCCGCATTTTTATCATTGGAAGCGGATGCTATATTTCCAAGCATCTCTTTTAACTTATCTATAAGCTGTTCCATTGGAGCCGTATCAACGGAAAATCCACTGTCGAGCAGATTCTTGTTTGCTTCAACGGTCATTTTAAGGCGAACTTCTTCAAGCTGTAATCTCGCCTGTATAAGCTTTGGATCGTTTTCACTTATCTCATTTACAACAAAGAGATTCTTGGAGCTTTCCTGCCCGTTTGTTATATCTATGAGATTTTTAAGATTAACGTCTTTTCCCTGTGTAAGGGTCTTTTTTATTGCTTCGTCGGTTATCTTCCCTGTGTTTTCTACAAGCTTCATGGCTTTTTCAAGATTACTTGTGGGATCAAACAGATTTCCTTCAAAAGCTTTTTTGCCGTCAGAAATAGCTGCTGCCATAGCATTTGCCGCAGCCTCATCACTGATGGGGAAGTCTACATTTCTGATCTCGCTGAGCGAAATAAGATTCTCGGCAGTTAAAGGAATACCTTGGATAACCATCCACTTGGCATTTTGTTTGGAGGACTCATCCGCTGTATCAAGTCCTGCCTCTTCTATAACTTTATCCATCTGAGGCTCAAGCTGCTGCCAGTTGTAATCCTCAGCTTTCTGCGCATAATATCCGCCCGTCTCCTGGGCATAAAAACCTTTTCCCGTAGCGCTCTGTCCGTTTGTGCTGTGATTTGCAAAGTACAGATTGCCGATCGTCGGTCTTAAATTATTCAGAACCATGTATTTGATCGCATCATCCGAAGGCTCCGATATGTTCGAAACCTGATCGTATGCGCCTGCCACCGCTCTGATATTTTCTTGTGTTATTGGGATATCGTTCTCTGAAAAGCTCTTTTTGATAGCCATGGCAAAAGACTCGCTGCCTGTTATCTTGGCGAGTTTCTGCGTGCTGAGGTCATCGTTATATCCAATGATCTCCTCTCCGGACTCCAAAAGAACACTCTTGATCTTATCAAGAATGGTCACTGTCTCCGAGCTATTTAGATTCTTAATATCAAATCCGTCTTCCAGAGCCTTTGCATAGTCCTTCTCAGACATGGTATTTGATAATAAAGCCATATAATTATGCTGCGTCAAAACATCCGTGTTTTCTGCCATTTTGCTTATGTCATCTAAGCTTCTGGCACGCTGCGCATAAGCATCATTACTGAATATGCTTGTGTCCAGGTCTACAGCAAATGCACTACTGCTTGCTGCAGAAACCTTTCCGGCACTCATACCGATCCTCTCATCGGATTCCATTCCGGTGCGAAATGAGTCATCGGCTTTCTTGTTGCCGGCGATGGTCTGAAAATTAATGTTCATACGCGCCTCATATATTAATCGAAGAAAGGTGATGGACTATCCATCACCTTCTATTTCGGCTCTTATAAAATAATTCTTAAGTTTTTGATGACTTTTTATTTTCAGTATTTTTTGAAGCTGTCTTTTTTGCAGGCGCTTTGGTCGTTTCCGGACTTTGGAAAAGAAAAACCTCGGCTCCGTAAGGCGGAAGATTGAATGAGATACTGTAATCCTTGTAATCACATAGCCCTTTCACAGCCTTTATTTTGGCGGGGATATCACTTCCCGGCCCACCGAAGCGTTCCTCTGCGCTGTCAAGCAGATGTGTGTAGGTTCCGCTGAAAGGAACTCCCACCATGAACTCTTTTCTCTCTACGGGAGTCATGTTTATTACAAAAAGGAGATTATCCTTTCCGTTTATGGCTCTTCTGTAAAAGCTATAGGTGCTTCGCTCCTTGTCATCTGCATTGATCCACTCAAAGCCACCCCAATCGTTATCGACCTCAAACATTGCGGGATATTTTCTGTATATCTTAAGAAGATTGGAAACATAGGCTTTCATTCCTTTGTTGAGTTCATTCTCTAAAAGGAACCAGTCAAGCTCTCTCTTTTCGCTCCATTCCCTCTCCTGGCCGAAATCCTGTCCCATGAAGAGGAGTTTTTTGCCTGAGTGACCGAACATATAGGTATAGCCTGCACGCAGATTGGCGTATTTATCAACCTTGTAACCGGGCATCTTCTCAACCATCGAGCATTTAAGGTGTACAACCTCGTCATGCGACAGCGGAAGAATGTAGTTTTCCGAGCTGTTGTAGCTCATCGCAAAGGTCATCATGTTGTGTGCGCCCTGCCTGAAATACGGGTCGAGCTTCATATATTCGCAGAAGTCATGCATCCATCCCATGTTCCATTTAAACGCAAAGCCAAGTCCGTCCTCTTCCGGAGGCGCTGTGACCTTGGGCCACGCCGTAGACTCTTCCGCGATCGTAAGAAATTCGGGATAAGTTCCCCTTACAACGCTGTTAAGATGCTTGAAGAACTCGATAGCGTCGAGATTCTCCTTGCCACCGTATTTATTCGGTACCCACTGGCCGTCTTTCTTGCCGTAATCAAGATATAACATTGATGCGACCGCATCTACTCTAAGGCCGTCTACATGGAATTTCCTTATCCAGAAAAGAGCATTTGCTATAAGGAAGTTTTTAACTTCGGGCTTAGCAAGGTTAAATATCTTGGTTCCCCAGTCGGGATGCTCTCCTTTTCGCGGATCCGGATCTTCATAGATGCACTGTCCGTCAAAGCAGGCGAGACCGAATTCGTCAGTTGCAAAATGTGCAGGAACCCAGTCAAGTATTACTCCTATGTTGTTCTTGTGGAGTTTGTTGATAAGATACATAAAGTCCTTGGGCTCTCCGTATCTCGATGTCGGAGCATAGTAACCCGTGACCTGATAACCCCATGAGCCGTCAAAAGGATGCTCTGCGATTCCTATGAGCTCGATGTGGGTATATTGCATGTCTTTAAGATACTCGACAATCCTATCCGCGAATTGTCTGTATGTATAGAATCCGTCTTCCGTGCCGTCGGGATGTTTCATCCATGATCCGATGTGGCACTCATATATCGCAAGCGGCTGTCTCGTGATCTCTTTTCCCTTGATATGGTCATACCACTTGGAATCGGACCACTTAAAGCCGTCAAGATCTGTTGTTTTTGAAGCATTTCCGGGGCGAAGCTCCGCAAAATTGGCATAAGGATCGGCCTTGTAGAGCTTACGTCCGTCCGGTGTCGTAATAAGATACTTGTACATCTCTCCTATTCCGACTCCGGGAATAAATGCTGTCCATATATTTCCGACTTTGGTTCTTTTAAGTGGATGCGATGTTTCGTTCCAGTTGTTAAAAGAACCTATGACATGAACGTCAGCCGCATTCGGTGCCCAGACCGCAAAAAAGTAGCCCTTTTTGCCTCCTTCTTCAGAAGGGTGCGCACCGAGTTTATCATAAATATCGTAATGTGTTCCCTGACCAAACAGATACTCATCCGCTTCAGATATGAATACTTTCTTACCCATACAAAATCCCCCCTCGATGACTGTACAAGCATTAGTGCATAAAATCTTTTTCCCTAAGAATGATCATATCGTTTTCGTCGTAACGCTTATTTACGATTATATCCATGAGATGCGATACGGAATGCTTCTCCGCATAGTAGATGGCATCATCAATGATGTCTCTTACTTCGGAAACCGTAACCTCATGGTCAAGCGTCTGTCTCTCGGAAATCTTGGTGTGAAGCGCAAGTATTCCGAGGTTGTCGATGGCGAACTCTTTTTCAAGAGCATACTGCTTGGCGTATGCTACGAGTGAATCGTCATCAAGCGCCTCTATATCTACTCTTACATTGAAGCTCTGCTTGAGCGCAGGGTTCTTATCCAGGAATCTGTTAATGTCTTCCTTGGTATCTTCCATGATGACAATGATTCCTTTGTTCTCCTGCTGAAGAACTTTAATGAAATCGGCTACCGTCTCAGCCTCAAGATCGGCTGCTCTCTGAATAATAAGCGCTCCGTTTGCGAGTTTCTCAAATATCGCTTTGGGGCTCTTCTTGTTGAGCGTATTGGCTGTGATCTTGGCAACCTTTCCGCTGAAGTTGGAATCTGATGCCTGAACCGCACGAATAAGTCCCTTTGCAAGGTTGACGGTTCCGGCGCCTTCTTCACCGGTAACTATGGCATTTCCGCTGTAAGCATCCATGCTGAGGTTGTCGATAGCATTTATGATCTGTCTTCTGGACTTCTTATGGTGAATATAAGGTCCAAAGAGCTCTTTCTCTTCGGGAGTCATTGTTCTTACGCGCTCATCAAGCTCTCTGTTACCCATATGGTGCTTCTTGGCGCGGTTCTGGTCCTGATTCTGGTTTCCGGAACCTTTTCTATTCCTGTTCTTATTCCTTCTGCCTTCTTTTCCTTCTGAATTGGAAGGTTTCTTGGAATTAGCGTTATCATCTGCTTTTGAGTCGTCTTTCTTTTCAGAGTTCTCTGCTTTATCAGACTTCTCCTCAGCATTTTTATCATCTGAATCTTTCTTTTCACCCTCGGTATCGGAAGCTGCTTCTTTGTTTTCGGAATCCCCAGAAGTCTCTTCAGCATCTTTCGAAGTCTCTTCGGAAGTGTTGTCGTCTTCCTTCTTTTCTTCGGTTGCCGCTTCCTTAGCTTCAGTATTCTCAACAGAAGTATCTTCTGCTTTAACGCTCTCATCCTCGGGCTTGGAGTCTTCTTGCTCTTCCTCGGTGTCAACGCCCTCGTTGTTTATAACTTCCGCAACGGCATCGTCTATAACATCGCTGTTATTTCTTGTCCAGTCACCTCTTCCGGAAGCCTTGTCATGGCGTTCCTTCTTAAGAGCATCGGAGATAGCCTGCTCGATCTTTTCCTGAAGTCCTTCTTTAGTCTTCTCATCGTAATCGGCAAACATATCGCCCGTCTCATCGGCAACAAGCTTCTTAACCTGCTCGAACTGCTTCTGCTGTTGCTGTTTCTTGAACTGTTCCCAGTTCTCTATGTACTCGGAAATACTGATCTGTCCTGTGATCTGCTTCTCAACCTGAGGTTCAGGCTCAACAGCCATGGAAATCTGACCGTCATATTCCTGAGAAAGAATATTGTCAAAATGGCTGTGCATCTGGAAATTGGAATTGGGATGAATAACGGCTCCGGGAACCTCCTCTTCGAGAGGCTTGTCCTGGTACACCGGTATGGATGCATAATCAAGGATTTTCTCCTCACCGAGAATAGGTCCGTTTCCGCCATACTTAATATCTATATTGAGCTTATGCTCTTCAATATCCGTTTTCTCTTCTTCGGAATCTACATCGTCCTCGTCAAAAGCTGCTTCTTTTGCCTCTGCTATGAGCTCTTTTTCCTCTGAAAGAACTTCGTCTTCCGGCTCATCTTCGTCAGCTTTTTCGCCCTTTGCATCTTCTTCATAAGGCTTGAAGTCCGCTTCGGAAGCCTGCTCGGATTCTCCTTCGGTTGCATCAAAAAATACTTCCTGCATGGCTCCCTGTGAATCATCTGCAGCTACTGCTGCCATAGGAGAAAAGACTCCGCTGTTATCGCCATCTTCTTCGTCGAATATCTCCGCTGTGTCGGGCTTAATTACTGCTCCCGTAAATCCTTCTGCAGGAGCGGGCTCACTCGCCTCCTCGCTCTTATCTTCGTCGTTGTCGATAAAGCCCTTAAGCTCTTCCGCCAGGGCCTTTTGAAGATTCATTGTGTTGTACTGACTGACATCAACAGACGGTTCTTTTATCTCATCAATATGAGGATAAACTATCTTGTCGCTGTCAACGAGCTCCTGAGTAGGAGCTGCGATAACCGGATCGACACCTGCAGGCGCAGCGTACTGTGCCTGAGCTTCGCTTACGGCTTCGCCGTTATTGAATGCATTTATAACCTCATCGGTCACAGGCGGCATTTCCTTGGTAGGCTGCTTGATCTCTACCGTTCCGGGCTCATCTTTTCCGATCTCATCCTTATCATAAACGATGGATCTGTCTACATATCCGCCGTGCTTTTCCTTATATCTTACATATCTGTCCTGCTGCTCGGGAGAAAGAGGCTCATGAAGTGCCTTAAGCTCAAGCGCTTTCATAACGTATCTTCCGTCTCCAAGCCACAAAAACATCTCATCGCATGTCTCGATACACTCTGTTGTGAGACCCACGCGATGATAAAGATAAGCGAGCTCATACACCCACTTCTCTCTGTAGTCGTGCTTCTTGAACTCCTCAAGAACAGCAATCCTCTCTTCAAGGCTTACTTCCTGTGCCTCATAGAGCTTGTACTGCAAAATGTATCTGCCCGTATCTCTGGGCGCAATCCTTACGAACTCCTTGTAGTACTCAACCGCCTGAACAAACTCGCCCATCTTGATGGCAAGCTCGCACAGAGAATATACGATCGCTCTTCCCGTAGGATATCTGTCATACGCCATGAGAAGAACGTCTTTACTCTCCTCAAAACGACGATTAATCTTATATAAGTCGCTGATCATGCAAAGCATCTGTACACTCTTAACTCGTTTCCAGTCGATTGTGTCAGCTATCTTAACCGCCTCAGCGAATCTGTTTTCCCCAATCAAAGCTTTGATTTCGTCAGCTCTGATCTTGTACTCGACCTTATCCAAAATATCTACCTCATTGGTGCCAAAAATACTATATCTAGTAGTTAGTTTAACATAGCGTACTAGCTTTGTAAAATATCCGAAAGGGCTGCAAACTGAGAAAGTGTAAGGACTTCGCCCCTTATTTTCTCGTTAAGTCCCATGCTCACCAGTGCTTCCACCACTTTCTCTCTGGACACTTTCAAAGCGGGATTGTTTGATAATGAATTACTCAAGGTTTTCCTTCTTTGATTAAAAGAAGTTCTTATGATCTCAAACATGTATTTCTCATCTTTTACTTCTACCGCAGGCTTATCGAATCTCCTTAGATGAACAACGGCAGATCCGACTCCGGGCTGCGGTATAAAGCTACTCGGCGGAACGTCCATAACAAGCTCTGCCGAAGCATAAAAGCCAACCGCAAGCGAAAGAGATCCGTAGTCCTTGTTTCCGGGACCCATGGACATTCTGTCCGCAACTTCCTTCTGAACCATTACCGTTACGCTCTCTATGGGAGCGCCGCTCTCAAACAGCTTCATAATAATGGGTGTAGTTATATAGTAAGGAAGATTGGCTACAACCTTGATCTTCTTTTTGTCGTTGTACTCTTCTATTATCTTGTCTATGTCTACTTTTAATATGTCTTCATTTATTACCGTGACATTGTCGTACTCGGAAAGGGTGTCGTCGAGCACCGGAATAAGGCTCTTATCTATCTCAACAGCGACTACTCTTTTGGCTGACTCCGCAAGATACTGCGTAAGACTTCCGATTCCGGGTCCGATCTCCAGAACGCAATCGTCCTTCGTAACGCCCGATGCATCCACGATTCCGCTAAGGACATTTGCATCTATAAGGAAGTTCTGTCCGAACTTCTTCTTGGCGCTCATATTATATTTACTAAGCACTTCCTTGGTACGTGCGGGATTTCCAAGATATGCCATTTATTACTCCTTTATAAAAAGAAAATTTGATCTGAAATCATTACAAATGAAGATTGTACATTGTCTTCGCATTATTTTCCGTTATGCGGATCACTTCTTCCGGACTTATGTTTTTGATCTTTGCGATCTCTTCTACAACATAAGGAAGATAAAGGGAAGAATTTCTTTTACCCCTGTACGGCTCAGGTGCAAGGTATGGACAATCAGTTTCCAAAAGAATCTTCTCTATCGGTGTGATTTCAACGACTTCCCTAAGCTTCTTGCCGTTCTTAAAGGTCACAACACCTCCGACTCCTATGTAAAAGCCCATATCAAGGCACTCTTTTGCGATCTCTTTGGTATATGAAAAGCAGTGCACAACGCCGCCTATTTCCTCGGCGTGCTCTTCCTTCATGATATCTACGGTATCCTTGGCCGCATCGCGGGAATGAATAACAACGGGAAGCTGTTTCTGCCTTGCAAGATCAAGCTGTCTCCTAAACCACTTCTTCTGAAGCTCTCTTCCGGGTTCAGGCCAATGATAATCAAGACCTATCTCACCGATTGCAACGCATCTGCCATCCTCACTCCATTCACTTAAAAGCTCGAAGCTATCCTCTGTAAGCTCCTCCACTTCACTTGGGTGCACTCCGACAGCCGCATAAACAAAATCATATTTGTGCGCAAGCTCAAGCGCTTTCCTTGTCGTATCTATGCTCGCGCCTATATCAACCACGTTTCCGATGCCCGATTTTTCAAGCGAAGCGATAAGACTGTCTCTGTCTTCATCAAAAGCGGGATCGTCATAATGGACATGTGTATCAAAAATCATTTCTTTTCCTCTGTAAAAAATCCGAATATATCTAATAATTTACCACAAATGAACATCTCTGAAAACCGCGCAAACACAGAGAAAATCAAATTTTTGGAAGTTTTTCAAAAAAAATTGAAAAAAGTACTTGCATTTCTCTTTTTGGCGTAGTAATATATCACTTGTCGTTGAGACACGGCAACAGAGCCGAATACAGAATGCGCTGCTAGCTCAGTTGGTAGAGCACCTGACTCTTAATCAGGTTGTCCAGGGTTCGAGACCCTGGCAGCGCACGCCGAGTACTGTTTTCGTAGGTATATCCTATGGGGATGGTACTTTTTT
>JAEEGK010003932.1_pt1 | contig 36686 bp, 41 predicted proteins | sample 8958771 | NCBI WGS metagenome assembly JAEEGK01 (sample SAMN16246547, study PRJNA631951) | gut metagenome | biome: gut microbiome; feature: rumen; material: SC-attached | host: Bos | place: Iran: Karaj | collected 2018-10 | reverse complement strand
AACATTAATACAAATACATATCCACAGTTTTCAAAACTTTTATATAATCCTACATTATAATCAAGTCTATGTTTAATATTACCTGATATCTTACCATAAATAGCGCTGCAAATCATTACAGTTAATAATATTATAAATAGGAATGCACCTTTGAATGGAGCTGTGTCACTCATTAATTTTGCGATATATGTTGTTTTTGTATTATCTAATAAAATACCACCAGGTAATATCATTAATACTATCGCGATTAATATTACCATTAAAGCACCATTAGTAAACCATAATGCTTTATTTGATATTGCTAATTCATCTTCTTCTATTTGAATTCGTTTGAATTTTGGCGCTAAATACTTATTGATGATTGTTGTTCCTAAGAAGGCTACTAATATTGTACTAACAATCATAATATACATACATGATAATACATCATATGTAAATGTAGGGTCTACTTCAATTGCTGCTGCTAACTCTGTCATTGATCCTAATGCATATGTATTATAATTATATATTATACCTGTGCCATAACTACATGTAATTCCAATGAACGAAGTAATTATACCTAACATTGGATTTTTACCTATATATTTATATACTATACCTATAAGAGGTAACATAATAATAAAACTATAATCACCAAAGAATGTTAACACCATACATATTACTAATGTAAAAAATATTATTACTGGTGTTGCGATTTTTCTTAATGGTTGAACTAAATGTTTTATTAATCCTGATTTTTCAGCTATACTGATTGATATTAATGATACTATTATCAGTGGTAGTGCTTCCATTAATCTAAAGTTTGTTATACAACTACTTAGTATATATTTAATACCATCTAAGCTTAGTACACTTCTAATTGATACTAGACTCATTTCTAGGTTTGTACCATTTATAATTGCTTCTTCACTTTCGATACCGATTAATGATAAAATTACACTTAATATCATTAATGCGAAAGTTATTATTCCCATTACTATTATTGGTCCTAATACTTTATGAGCATGTTTAGTTCTTTTCATCATTAACCTCCTCAAATCGTATTACTTTTTTAAGTTTTTTATTAAACTCTATTCTTGGAAGCATAATACTACGTCCACATTTAAGACATTTAATTTTAATATCTGCGCCTACTCTTGTGATTTCCCATTCATTACAACCACATGGGTGTTGTTTTTTCATTTCTACGATACTTCCAATTTTATATTCTTTATCCATTATGTATCACCAACTGACTATATGGAATATTAATATTTTCTTTATCTAATTCTCTTTTAATTATCTTACGCATAGCTCTTTGGGTATTGAATTGTGTACCACTTTTTACTTCTGCAGCTATACGATAAGTAACTGATGATGAATCAAATACTTCTATTCCTAATAAATTTACTTCATTTTTTAAATCTGGTAATTCTTTATTCATTTTTCCACAGATTTTAGTTAAGATTTTTTCTAGTTTTTCTACATCTTCTTCATATGGTAATCCGATATCTACGATAGCGATTGAATTATTATGTGTATAATTAATAACTTCTGATATTAAATGGTTATTAATTATTTTTTCTTCACCTGTCCACGCTTTTATGCGTGTTGTCTTTAAGGTGAAAGATGTAACTGTACCCATAAAATCTCCAATTTTTATTATATCACCAATAGCGAATTGATTTTCAGCTACAATAGTTATACCTGCTACAAAATCTTTTAAGAAGTCTTGCATCGCTAAAGCTACTGCTGCTCCTACTATTCCTAGTGATGTTATAACGCTTTTTGTATCAATACCATATTTTTCTAATATCATTAATGCGCATACAAGCATTATAAAATATTTTATAATGCCTTTGATTAATGCTTCTATTGTATTATATTTGTTATCTTTAAATCTTTTTGCTCTTATTTTAAATGCTTTGTTTAAAACACTTTTTAATATTAGATAAATAATAAAACCAACTAAGATGATTGCTAATGGTATGATAATTTTATTAATTATTGTTTCGTTATTCATAAACTACTCCTTTACATCTAATATTTCTAATATTCTATTTAAATCAGCTACATTAGTAAAGTTAATTACTATTTGTTTTTCTTTAATTTTTACTTTTGCATCCAATTTATCTCTTAACATATCTTCTACATACTTATATTCGTTATTGAAACTTGATGCTTTTCTTTCAATTTTATTTTTCTTTTGTTTTTCTAATGTTAATTCTTCAACATCATGAACTGGTAATTTTTGATTAACAATTCTATTAGCCATATCAAGTATATCTTCTTCAGATTCTAATTTACTTAATATTTTGGCATGACTCATTGTTAATTTTTCTTGCGCGATCATCTTTTGTACTTCTTCAGGTAATCTTAAGATACCAACGATATTTGTAATGTGACTACGACTTTTACCAACTTTTATACTTAATTCTTCTTGAGTAATACCAAGCTTATCTAACATTGACTTATATGCTTGAGCTTCCTCAATTGGATTTAAGTTTTCTCTTTGTAAGTTTTCTAATAATGATATTTCCATCATTTCTTCATCAGTAAAATCTCTTACGATTGCTGGGATAGTTTCCTTACCTGCTAATTTAGAAGCTCTAACTCTTCTTTCACCGGCGATGATTTCGTAACCTTTAATACTCTTTTTAATAATTATTGGTTGAAAAACGCCATGTTCTCTAATTGATGAAGATAATTCTTCTAATGCTTCATTATCAAACACTTTTCTAGGTTGATAAGGGTTTGGTCTTAATTCATCTAAAGATACTTCGATTATTTCATCTTTAGGTGTACTTTCATATACTTCTTTTTCAAAAGTATCCATATCGAAGTTTTCATTATTGAATAATTGTTCTAATCCTTTTCCTAAGGCTCTTTTTTTAGTTTCCATTTCTCGCAATCACCTCTTTTGCTAAGTTTATGTACGCTTGTGTTCCTCTATTTTGTGGATCGTATGCAATTATAGGCATACCATGACTTGGTGCTTCTGCTATACGTACTGATCTTGGAATAATTGTATCATATACTCTTTCTTTAAAGTATGATTTTATTTCTTCTACTACATCTAATCCTAAGTTGGTATGAATATTTAACATTGTTAGTAATACTCCTTCAATATCTAAACTTGGATTCATATTCTTTTGTGCCCACATTATTGAATTAAGTAATTGCATGATACCTTCTAATGCGAAGAATTCACATTGTACTGGTATTATTACTGAATTCGCGGCATACATTGCGTTTGTAGTAAGTATACCTAATGAAGGTGGACAATCTATAAAAATGTAATCATATTGATCTTTTATTTGATCTAAATGTTTCTTTAATTGTGCATTTTTATTGAATTCTGGATTTTCTCTAGATATATCAACTAATTCATATCCAACACCTGCTAGGTTAATTGAACCAGGTATAATAGATAAGTTTTTAAATTTTGTTTTTATAATTGTTTCTTCTATAGTTCCACTATCAGTTAATAATTCATATACAGTTTTATTTGTACCCCTTTTATCAATTCCTAAACCTGTTGTACTATTACCTTGTGGATCTAGATCTATTAATAATACTTTTTTATTTAAAACACCTAAGGCTGCTGATAAATTTATACTTGTAGTTGTCTTACCAACTCCACCTTTTTGATTTACTAATGCGATTATTTTGCCCATTTTATCACCATTTTCTAATACATTAATATTATACTAAAAATACGTCAATAAGTCTATATTTTTACATGAATAAAAAGAAAAAGAAAAAGTAACAAATTGTTACTTAATCTCCTATTTCAATTATTTTTTTTGATTCTTCTTTTGATACTTTTGGTACTGTGATACTTAATATACCATTTTTATAATTTGCTTTAATATCTTCTTCTGTAACATTATCACCTACATAGAATGTACGGCTACATTTTCCATAGCATCTTTCTCTACGGATATACTTTTTATCTGATTCATCAATATCTTTTGATTGCTCAGCTGTTACAGTTAAATATCCTCTTTCTAATTCTAGTTTGATGTCCTCCTTATTATAACCTGGTACATCAATATCTAATTCGTAGTTATCTCCTACTTCTCTTACATCAGTTTTCATAACTGATACTTCTTTTCTGTCAAATACATCACCAAAAACATCATCAAAAATACTTGGTAACATAAAAAACACTATCCTTTCCTTGTAAGCTTTTCAACTTACATTTAGAGTATACCACTTTTTATTAGCACTGTCAATAGTAGAGTGCTAAAAATTTAGTAATACTGCACTTTGAAGTTTTAAACCTTTAATATAATTAATCAAACTATCTTTTTGATTTTTACTTAAATTATTATATTCTTTTGTATTTTTTTCCATTAAAGTAGCTATTGTTGTGACATCTATATTATTCGCGATTAATGTATATATTGATTTTACACCTGACGCGTTTAATTCTTCATTTATTTTATCTATTATTTCTATGTAATTCATACTACCACCTTCATTAATTTTATAACATATTTATAAATGATGGTAGACTATTTAATAATTCTTTTTTCTTATTTTACTCTTGTTTACTATTTTTTTAATTTCAGACACGAATACGGATTTTCTATACTGTGGAATATATAAATATACTTTTGATTTTGTCCTTGTCAACGCTACATAGAATAGTCTTCTTTCTTCACTATATTTATAATCATCTATCTTTGGTGATACTAATGATAGTATTTTATCATCTTCTAATTTAGATGGGAAACCTAATATATCATCATATAGATTTATAATAATGACTACTTCACTTTCTAAACCTTTTGATTTATGTACTGTTAAATACTTCATTTTAATATTTAATGGTTTATATATTACGATATCATCTTTATATATGTAATCTGAATCTAATATTTTATATATATCTTTATTATTTCTTCCTAATATCAATATATTTTTATCTTTTAATTTTTTTATAAGATTTTTAAATTCTTTCTTATAATCTCTATATTTAACTATGGCTACTGGATCAGGTAAAGACTTATTAGATTTTAGTTTTTTTCTTATCTGATTTGGATTTTTCATTATGAATGTCCCTGCTATATTTATTAATTCTTGACTATTCCTATATGTATTAGTAATTTTATATATTTTTGAGTCATTAAAGTATTTGTTAAAGTCTAGCATAACATTTAAGTTACATCCTGCAAATTTATATATCGACTGGAAATCATCACCTACTACAAATAAGGATGAATTTGTTTTATCTAATATTGATTTTATTAGGTTAAATCTTATCATTGAACTATCTTGATATTCATCTATTATGATGTGTTTATAATTATGTACTTTCAAAGATTTCGATGAGGCATATATAATCATATCATCAAAATCTATTTCATGATTATCTTCTAACTCTTTTTGATATATTTGATATATAATTAATATTATTTTAAGTAAGTAATAATTTTTTGTTTTAATTCTATTTTTATAAAAACTATTAAAACTAATTATATTATATCCATTTGTTTTCATTAATCTTATAAATTTAGCTATTAATTTTTTTAATGGTTCTAATTTTAATTTTTTATATTTTTTTAATACATTTATTTTTAATTCAAATACATTATAGTATTTTAATACTGTGTACATTAATTCTTTATTATTAAGTATGATGTTATTTAAATATTCATCTATTATATATTCCAATAAGTTAGTTTCGCATATATTATATTGTTGATTATTATCGCTTAATATTTCTAATGATAATTTATGAAATGTATATACATCAAAGTCTAGATTAGTTTCTTCTTTTAACTTTTCTTTAAGGCTTTTAACACTGGCATTAGTAAATGATATACATAATATATCTTTGTAATATACATCATTTTCTATTAAGTATTTGATTTTGCCTATAATTGTAGTTGTTTTACCTGATCCAGCACCGGCGATTACTAATACATGTTTACAATTAGATGTTGCCGCGGATAGTTGTTCTTTATCTAATTCATATCCTCCTACTTGAATAGTATCCCTCCTAACAAAAAAGAGAAGCACATCAGTACTTCTCAATTCTTATTTAATTATAAACTAATTTAAATGTATAATCAATTAAATTTGTGTTATAATTTTGATAGGAGGTATATATGGCAAAGGTTAGCGCGAAAGAAGTTAAAAATAAAGCTTTGAAGAAAGGTAAAGGATTCTTTGGTGAATTTAAAACATTTATTTTAAGAGGTAATGTTATGGATATGGCTATCGGTGTTATTATCGGTGGCGCATTCGCGAGTATTGTTACAGCTTTAACTAATGATTTTATTAATCCATTAATCAATTCAATCGGTGGTGTTTCATTTGGTGGTTCAATTCATTTACCTTGGACACCAGAAGGTGATGCAGGTCAATATTTACTTTGGGGTGATTTTGTAACTGCAGTAATCAACTTCTTAATAATGGCGTTTGTATTATTTATTATGTTAAAAATAGTAAATAAGATATTAACTATTGGTAAGAAGGAACAAGCTAAAGAAGAAGTAAAAGCAGAACCATCTGCAGAAGTTAAATTATTAACTGAAATTAGAGATGAACTTAAAAAAAGAAAATAATCGGTTACCCGATTATTTTTTTTCGTTTAGTTCTTTAACGTTCTTGTAAATTAGAATTACTAATAATGAGCCTTCATAAATAACTCTTAATACTAAGTTACCAAGAATTAACATACCGAAGAATGCTAATGCACTAGTTCCAATGAATGCAAATGAACCTAGTGTAATAAATATAGCACCAATTAGGTAGAATACTTTTAATAGCATTTCAATTGTTAAAGTTTTGAATGATAAGAAATCATATAACCATTTAACAAATCCAGTAAATTTCTTTTCATTCTTCTTATTTAAGAATAAAACATATACTAAAATACCACCAACTAATGCTAAAATAGCAGATATAATTACCCAAACGCCTGCTCCTCCACTTAAAGCTACTGTTGTAGATGCTTTTGGTGCAGTATAACCGTATGTATACATTAAACAACACTCCTTCCTAAAATAATTATATCAAAATATTAACAAAAAAAGAAGATTATTTCTTCTTTTATTTTTATTTTAAATTATTTTTATTAGTTTTTTCCCTTCTTAATTTCTTTTGATATACATTATAACAATATACTATATTTTCTTCTGCTTCTTTAGAGATATTTAATAAATGACATAACTCGTTAATATCTTCTATCCCTGTCTCTTCTTTTAACTTTTCTAACTTACTTATTTCATCTATATAATTAACTATGATATTAGGATCTTTTATCAACTCGTTTATTCCTTGTGCAGTACGATATTTTTCTTTTATCTTATACGAATTCATTTTTCTTCCTTCTAATTCTTGTGATAACAAATATAATCTATTTATTTCATCAAGCCATGCTTCTTTTAAATAAGATAAATTTTTAGTATTTATCATACCATTAGGTTTTCTGACATCATAATCGTTTGGATCAATCGGATTACCATATGTTACTACACTTTTAGTGAACATCTCATTTGGTTCATGTGGTTCGATATAAATAGGAACAAATTTCTTATTTGATACTGCTGAAAAATAAAACGCGCCTTCTGGAATTGTTTCAAGATGGTAGTTTCTTAATTTTAACATTAATTCTGGGTCTACATATCTACCTTGTGGGAATATTATTAAAGAGTGATCTTTATTTTTTAGCTTTTCTATTTCTCCTTTTATTTCACTTACAACTAATCTATCTCTTGTAATTGGATATATATTTACTAATGATAAAAGTTTTGAAAGCATAGGATTATTATCCCAGAATTCCCTATACATTAAAAGATCAAGGTCATAGTCTTTACTTAGTAATGACCATATTACGTATCCATCTAAATCACTTAAATGATTTGGTGTAAAAATATATGATTGATCAGTTAACGCTTCTTTATTGTATTCTTTTATTTGATATAACAATTTGGTATATATCATATTAACTGTATGAATTAATACCGGATTAACTTTATGTGATTCCATATAACCACCCCGTTGATGTATTATTATATATCAAAATAATATTTTGTCAAAATTAGCAATATTAAAAAGATAGTTATTCACTATCTTTTAATGATGATGGTGATGATGTGTCTCTTTTAACTCAACATGACATTCTCTATCACCACATGCTTCTTCTTCTGTTTCTAATATCGCATGACATATATTATGCTCTTCTAATTCTTCTCTTATTTCTTTTTTTATTTTAGAAATATCTTTTGATTTAGATACGATATGCATTGTAGCATAGTTATTGAAACCATCTATACTCCAAACATGAATATGATGTATATCATCTACACCATCTATTTTTAGTAAATGTTTTTCTAATTCATCAACATCTATTTCTTTAGGTGTTTTTACAAGGAATATGTCTATTACTTTCTTTAGATTTCTCATTGCATTAACTAATATGAATATTGATACTCCTATACTCATTAATGAATCTATTATTCTAATATCAGTAAAGTTCATTATAATTGAACCTATTAATACAACTATCCATCCTAATACATCTTCTAACATATGTAGGTTAACTGATTTTTGATTAATAGAATCGCCGTCTTTAGTTACATATGCAGCTATAAAGTTTAATATAACTCCTATAATTGCGAATATAATCATACCACTATAATTAACTTCTACTGGATTAAATATTCTTTTAGTTGCTCCAATAATTACTAGTATTGATCCTACTAACAATATAGTTGTTGTAATTACACCGCCTAATACTGAATATCTAATATACCCATAAGTATATTTTTTATTAGCTTTCTTTTTACTCTTTTTTTCCATGAAATATGATATACCTATTGATATAGCATCTCCTAAATCATGTAATGAGTCTGATAGTATCGCGACTGAATTAGTAAATATTCCTCCAAATAATTCAAATATTGAAAATGATATATTTAATATGAATGCGACGAAAATGTTCTTTTCTGTTTGCATATATTCCCCTCTTTCTAAAATATGAAACATATTTCATATTAATTATATTCTTCATTTAAATATTAGTCAATATTAATGTGAATATTATTTCATATTTTTTACCGCTGTGATATAATTTATATATGAGGTGATCTATATGGTGGATAATGTCCGAGAACCCAAACAAAAAAGAGCTATTGAAAAAAAAGAAAAAATAATTAAAGTTGGTTTTGAACTTATATGTAAAAACGGATATCACAATACTAATACTGCGGAAATAGCAAAGAAGGCAAATGTTTCTACTGGGATAGTATATCAATACTTTAAAGATAAATATGAAATTTTAATTGCGGGATTAGAAAAATATGGTGATGACATATTTTTCCCTATATTAAAAACTAAAAAATTTAGTTTTAACAAAAAAGATTTTGATAGTTTAATTGAACACATGATAGCACATTATATGAATAATCATAAAGTATCTAATATTGCGCATGAAGAAATAATGGCAATGGTACATTCAGATAAAAAAGTTGCTGAATATTATTATAAAAGAGAATTGGAAATGACTAATTATATTAAAGAATTACTTATTGATAATGGATTTAAAGATGATAATTTATCTGAAAAAGTACATATTATGATTGGACTTATTGATAATCTATGCCATGAAGTTACATATCATAAACATCACAATATGGATTACGATATTATGGCAGATTTAGTTATTGATGATATAAAATATTTATTTAAAAACGACTTAGATTAAGTCGTTTTATTCTTTTCTCATTACTTTTTTAGACCATGACCATTTATGACATTTAGGGCATTTTAAGAATCTTGTTAAATTTATATGTGGGCATATCATCGCGACAAAATAATTAGGTACATGTTTATGATGACATTTTCTACATTCATAATATCCTGATTCTACTTCTAGTTTAAGTGCATAGAATGCAACTATAACTAATAATACTGTAGAAGCACATATAACTGTTCCTAAAACTGGTCCTTCTTCTAGTGTATTAGCTGCAAGAATAATTATACCTATATAGAATAATAACGCAGTGATCGCAATTACCCACATATTCATAATTAGTTTTTTATTTTTTGCTTCATCTTTCGCAGCCATTTCAACTAATAATTCTTCAGTTTTCTTATTGTAATCTTCCATATTAATTCTTTCACCATTTAAAAGTTCATGGACATTAATATCTAATATATTACATAAGTCTAACATTTTACCTGCATCTGGTAATGATAATCCTCTTTCCCATTTTGATACTGCTCTATCAGTAACATATAATTTTTCTGCTAATTCTTCTTGTGTTATCTTTTTTTCTTTTCTGCAAGTCGCGATAAACTTACCTATTTTAATTAAATCCATGACTTTTATCTCCTTTCATGATTCAAATATACTCTGAATAATATAAAAATTACACATACTAATGGTTGAGTTTATTATATTTCAATTATATCACAATAAAAGCAGATATTAATCTGCTTTATTTTTTGGTTTATATGTTGTTGCAAGAAATTTTAAACGCTTATTTTCTTTTTCTCTTTTTTGTCTTTGTTCTTCTTTATAACGAAGAGTTTCTTGTTTATCTAATTCTTCTGCACGAGTTTTACCTAATTTGATTATACTAGCAAGTGCATCATTATATGTTTCATTTGTTGTTTCAACACTTTCTATTTCATCAGGTGCATCTTTAATTCCTTCATCTTCTAAATTCACATAATAATATAAATCACTTACTATATTCCCTTCAGTATCCATATACACTAAAGTATCAATATAATCATCACGGCATAATTCTATTTTTGTAGTACCTGCAAGTAAATTATTATCTTTTAGGATTCTTGACATTTGCTCAGATGCTTGTCCATAATTGCAACCTAAATGTGGGAAATCTGTAGACTTGGCATCTAAAATTTTATCAAATATTAATGAGTTTAAAAATTCTCCTTCTTCTATACTATATAATCTTCCAAAACATTGACATAATTTTTTACCATCCGTTGGATTTAATTCTTTAAATTCAATTCCTATTGGTTGATTATAAGCTTCTTTTAATGTACGATCTCTTTTGATTGTGTTAACTTTAATATATTTACCATCTACCTTTTTATAATGATCATAAACATGAACAGTTAGCGGGACTTCTTCTGTCTCCCCACAATGTGAATTTAATTTAACTATCTCTTCATCTTTTCTTCCAATTATAATATTATCCTCATCTATATATGTAAATACATCATAGATAGGTAAATGTGTATATTTGGTTTTATTAATTTTACAATTTGCTGGTAAATTAAAATCATATTGTTCATGTATGATATTACCATCTACATCATTTATTACTAAACCTTTATCATGTCTGCGTTCTTTATTTGAGTCAACATATTCAATTGTATATTTGAAAAGTATTACTCCACAGTATTCTGATATAGCATAATCTATCTTATCAGTACGATTAGGTACAACTACACGTGATGCACCTTTTTTTATTAAGTGTTCTTTAATTAATTCCATATTATACTCTACTTCGCATTTCGCGATTGCAGTTTCAAGCTTATGATTCATTGTAATATATATTTCATAAGTCATACCAGTATTTTGGTAACGTTCAAGAAGATCAGCTTTTTGATCTTTTAGTTTGTTCATTTTAAATAATATTTTATCTCTATCATTTTGTGATGTAGTGCCCTTTTTTATAATTACCATTCGAAACCCTCCCTGATAATTCTTATTATATAATTTCAAATATATAAATGCAAGAAAAAGCCAGGAATTTATCCTGACTTTTTATTCTACATTATTATATCGTGAGAAGGTTTAACTTCTTTTTTACTCTTTAATATAATTTTTGCGTCATATTCATCAAATAATTCAATAGGTGTTTCGCCATTATATGTAGTATATATTCCGTTTTTCTTAATATATTTAGAACACATATTATATGAAATTTGATCATTTATTTCAGATCCTTGGAAATTTTCTCTATAATACTTATTATCTTTATATCCTGGTACTATAGCTTCCATCATATTTAAGAATAATGTAGCCATCTCTTGTTTGTTTTCTATATCGCCACTCATAAGCATTCTTCTCATTCTTTGATATATCAACTTAATCATAATTGATTCTACTTCTTCTTTATATTCATCATATGTATTATAATCTTTCATTATTTTAATCATTAATTCATATGCTTCTAATATTTTACTAACACATGTAGATGATACTGGATCTAATTCACTAAGTGAGTGTGATGATGAGTTATTTCTCATTCTATATTCATATACAATATTATTTGTATGAGTCATTGCACCCGCTTGAATTAAAGCTGGATATACAACTTCCATATCATGATATTGTGTATGTTTACTTGGTGTTTTAATGATAGGAATTAAAGATTCATGATATATTTTATCTACGAATGAACATGTAACACTACCTAATGCAGATTTATCTTTACCAAAATCAACATAATCTAGTTTCCATTTTTTACTATTTAATCCAATAGGTATATTTGGTAGGTAACATTTAATTCTACCGTTACCAATCTTAGTATCATCTTTTTTCATTTGATCTAATAATTCTAATAAATTACCAACGTATGAAACGTCATCACTATCAACGAATGTGAAATATTTAGTTTCAAGATAATCTAAAGCATTTTTACGCGCAGTAGCGGCACCTTGATTATCACGGTTAAGTAATTTAACGTTAGATTTACCTTTCGCGAATTTTTCAAGATGTTCAGTCGTTATTTCATCTGAACCATCGTTCGCGATGATTATATCTACTCTGTCATCATCGATACTTTTAAATAATCTGTCTAATAATTTAGTTGGTGTGTTATACACTGGTATAATTAAAGTTAATTCTTTCATACTAATCACCCCTGTTGATGTATTATTATACATTAAAACACTATTTTGTCAAATTACAAAAAAACAGTTCTTTAGAACTGTTAATTAACCAAATGGGGCGCGGTAAGGGGATCGAACCCTTGCATAACGGAACCACAATCCGCCGTGTTAACCACTTCACCAACCACGCCAACATGTCATTGCTGACAAGTAATATTTTAGCAACTTTTCTTATATTTTGCAATAGTAAAATTACACTTTTGAATATTTAGTCATTAACCTATACACTATTTTACTAATTCCATAGAATAATGTGGGAGGAATAATATGAATAATTATAAGTTAAATAGTGATTATTATAATTATATAAATAATAATTATAATATACCTACTTATGAACAAGATGTTAAGAAGAATAATACATTTGATCCTTATAATGGATTAATACATGGTAATATGTTTCCTGATTTATATAACTCATATAAGATAAATACTCCATATGAGATTATGCCTATGAATAAACAGGCTGAAATGCTTACATATATTGATTCATTAACATTTGCTTGTATTGATTTAGGATTATACTTAGATGTTAATCCAGATGATAAGGAAGCGTTAGGGTTATATAATAAGTATCGTATGATGTTAGGTGAATATATGGTGCCTTATCAAAAAGAATTTGGACCTATTACTATGACTAGTGATGTTTTAAACAGTTATCCTTGGATGTGGAATAAAATGCCATGGCCATGGGAGAAAGGGGTATAATATGTGGGCATATAATAAAAAATTAGAATATCCTGTAAATATTAATAGTAAAGATCTAAAAATGGCGAAATATTTAGCTGATCAATACGGTGGACCTTATGGGGAACTTAATGCAGCATTACAATATTTGAATCAAAGATATATTATGCCGGATGATAAGGGAAAGGCATTACTTACTGATATAGGTACAGAAGAATTAGCACATCTAGAGATAATTGCTACTATGATATATCAATTAACTAAGGATGTACCTGTTGAAGAACTAGAAAAAGCTGGATTGGGTAGCCATTTTACTAGTTTTGATCACGCGACATTCCCAAGTAATGCGGCTGGCGTTCCTTATACAGCGGCATATTTACAAACTACTGGAGATTATATAGCAGATATAGAGTCAGATATGGCTGCCGAACAAAGAGCACGCGCTACTTATGAACATTTAATGGATTTAACTGATGATAAAGATATACTAGCCCCTTTAGCGTTCCTAAGACAAAGAGAAATAATACATTATCAAAGGTTTAAAGAATTAAGAAACTATTATTTAAAAAATAAAATATAATTTAACTAATAACACTTTTTATTAAATTACATATACTTTTGTGAGGTGTATGTTTGATGGATAAAGTGTTATTTTTATTTGGTGGTAATTCTAGCGAGCATGAAATATCATGTAAATCTATAATAAATGTTATTGATAATATTGATACTTTTAAATATTTGTATAGAATAGTTGGTATAACTAAAGATGGCAAATGGATAGAATGTGATAAGGAAAATATAGTTGATAATTCCTGGTATGATATGGAAGAGATAAGTAATATCATTGAATATCTCAAAAGATATGATGTGATATTTCCTATTATGCATGGTAAAGGTGGAGAAGATGGTAAACTGCAAGGACTATTTGAAACGTTTGGATTTAACTTTGTTGGATGTAGTTCTACTGCTAGTATGATTGGCATGAATAAATACTTATCTAAAATAGTATTTGATAGTATTGGTATACCACAGGTACCGTATATTAAATATGATAATAATATAGATGATATAGATAAATTAGGTTATCCTTTAATTGTTAAACCTTGTAATGGTGGCTCTTCTATAGGTATAAATAAGGTAAATAATAAGGATGAATTAATAGATGCGATTAATAAAGCTTTAGAATATGATAATAATATTATTGTGGAAAAATTTATAAAATCTAGAGAATTTGAATGTGCAGTTTTAGAAGATGAGGGATTAATTATATCTGATGTAGGTGAAATTATATATAATAATGATTTTTATGATTATGATGATAAATATATAAATGAAGTTAAATTAGATATACCTGCTAAAATAAATGATGAACTTAGAAATAAGATTAGAAAATACAGCAAAGAGGTATTTAAATATATAAATGGTAAAGGTTTATGTAGAGTAGACTATCTATATGACGAAGATAATGATAAGTTATATTTAAACGAAATAAATACATTACCTGGTTTTACTGATATCAGTATGTATCCTATGCTTATGAAAGAAGCTGGGTATTCATATAAAGATTTGATATCTACTTTAATTGAAAGTACAAAAAAAGATGCTTAAGCACGTTTCTTAGCATCTTCTTTTTTTCTTAATTCAGTATTTAATATTTTCTTTCTTAATCTAAAGTTTTCTGGAGTGACTTCTACTAATTCATCACTATTGATGTAGTCTAAGCACATTTCTAGTGTCATTACTCTTGGTCTATCTAATACTACTGTGTGATCTGAACCTGCAGCACGTGTATTAGTTAATTTTTTACCTTTAACTACGTTTACCGCTAAATCATTATCATGATTATGTTCACCAACTATCATACCTTCGTATACTTCAGCACCTGGTTCGATAAACATAACACCACGGTCTTCTAAAGCACCTAATGCATACGCTGTAGCTTTACCATTTTCCATAGAAACCATAACACCAAGTTTTCTTTCTCCGACATTACCTGATGCCATTTTTCTATATTCTTTATAAGTATGGTTCATAATACCATAACCTTTTGTCATTGTCATGAATTCAGTAGCGAATCCAATTAAACCTCTTGAAGGAATAACATAAGTTAATCTTGTTTGATTACCTGTTGGATTCATATTAACCATTTCAGCATCTCTTGTACCTAACGCGGTAATAACATTACCAACATATTCTTCTGGTACATCGATTTGTAAATCTTCATATGGTTCACACATAATACCATCTATTTCTTTTGTGATAACAGCTGGTTTTGATACTTGAAGTTCAAATCCTTCTCTTCTCATGTTTTCAATTAAAATAGATAAGTGTAATTCACCACGACCAGATACTATGAATGATTCATTATCTGCTGGTTCTACTTTTAATGATACATCTCTTTCAGTTTCTTTTCTTAATCTATCTTCAATTTTACTAGCAGTTAATAATTTACCTTCTTTACCTGCAAATGGAGATGAGTTAACACCAAATGTCATTTGTAATGTTGGTTCATCTATTCTTAATATAGGTAGAGCTTCTTCTTTACCTACTGTACAAATAGTTTCACCTACTGATATATCAGGTAAACCTGCTATTGCGATAATATCTCCTGCTTCTGCTTCTGTGATTTCTATTCTCTTATATCCTAAGAAACCATACATTTTTTGGATTCTGAATTGCTTAACAGTTCCATCTAATCTCATACATGAAACCATTTCATTTACTTTAACGTGTCCTCTTTTTACTACACCGATACCAATTCTACCTACGAAATCAGTATAATCTAATAATGCTGGTTGGAATTGTAATCCTTCACCTTCATTAGTTTTTGGATCTGGTATATGTTCTAAGATTGTATCTAAGATTGGAGCCATTGTCTCTTCTTGAGTAGTTTTATCAGGATTATAACTAGATGTACCTGCTAATGCTGAAGCATAAATAACAGGGAAATCTAATTGTTCTACATCTGCACCTAAGTCTATGAATAATTCTAATACTTCATCTACTACTTCTTTTGGTCTAGCTGATTCTTTATCAATCTTATTTACTACTACAATTGGAGTAATTTTAGCTTCTAATGCTTTTTTAAGTACGAACTTAGTTTGTGGCATTGGTCCTTCATAAGCATCTACTACTAATATAACACCATCAACCATATTCATAATACGTTCTACTTCTCCACCGAAATCTGCGTGGCCTGGAGTATCAACTATATTAATTCTATAGTCTTTATAATCGATAGCTGTTGTCTTAGCTAATATTGTAATTCCTCTTTCTCTTTCAATAGCGTTAGAATCCATTGATAGATCATCAATATTTTCATTTGCTCTAAACATACCAGATGATTTTAATAATCTATCTACTAATTTTGTTTTACCATGATCGACATGGGCTATTATCGCGATATTCTTAATTTTCTTCATAATTTCACCCCGAACTGCATAATCATACCACAATATATTAAAAATGTAAATATTTGTTGACTTTTTGGAATATAAAAGTTATATTATTTGGCGAGGTGTTATTATGAGAGATAGTTTAATGAACCATAAACTTACATTATTGTTGAGGTCAGATGTGCTAGGACCTGATTCTAGAATTATATCTGAAGAAGATGGGATTACTGATATAGTAGATGCTTATAAAAATATTGAAGGGAATCTAAAAAGAAGAGGTGTCCAACCTATTTCACGTAGTAATGATAGTTTGGATGGTATTATTCAATCACATTTAACTTTTGGTAATTCAGCTATACATAATATGTCTTCAGGTGATGAAAATAAATTTGTAATATATATGCCTGAAAATATTAATTCACTAGATAAAAACATTATTAGAGGTTTTATTAGGGAACTTTCTGATGTTGATGATATAACTTTATATCAACAAGTTGGTGAAAGTCATGAGTGTATAGGTATTGGTGAATTTTTACAACCAAAAATACATACACTATACACAACTAGACAAAATAATAATTTAAGTGATAAAAAAGGACTAAGTATTCAATAATATTTAGTCTTATTTTTTAATATATAAGGTAATATTTTACCTAGATATACTATTTTATTATATTTTTAAGTATATAATCCATTGTTATCTTTATATCAGGGAATACATTCATATGATCTAAGTCTTCTCTACTAAACCAGCCAGCTAAATATGATTCATTTTTATCATATGTTATTAATGTATTATCATATGGTATAGCTGCATATATAAAATCTACATGAGTAATACTATCACGTATATTTCTTTGTACACCTAATGGTCTAATAAAATCATTTTCTCTAGGGAATCTTTCTCCCAATATTTTAATTTTTATTCCTGTTTCTTCATATGTTTCTCTTTCAGCTGTTTCTTCAGGAACTTCATCTCCTATAACGTGTCCCCCTGGTTGGATCCATGTATTATAATCTCTATGCTTTACTAAAAGTATTTTTTTAGTTTTTGGATCTACAACATAAGCTGAGGCACAAAAATCTCTACGCATACAATCACCTATAATAATTATATCATTTTATTATATAGTATTATTTTTATTTGTTAAAATTTTACATTTGTTAACAAAAAAATAGGAATATCCTATTTTTTCTTTTTGAAATCAAATACTACATCTGTTGTTAGTATAAATACTAATACTATTACCATTAATACTCCATAAATTATATAACCTAATTTAGGACTATGTAGTACATATACTATAGATGCGGCTGAGAATAATGCTTGTACTAGATAAATGATTAATACTGCTTTTCTTTGTGAAGATGTTCTTTTTAATACTTGATGGTGAATATGTGATTTATCTGGGGTTGCCATACTTTCACCTTTAAGTTTTCTTCTTATAATCGCGAATATTACATCTAATAATGGAATCGCTAAGATAAGAAGTGGTATTACTAATGATGTTAATACTATTGTTTTGTATCCTAATAACGCAACTATACCAATTATATATCCTAGGAACATTGAACCTGAATCCCCTAAGAATATATCTGCTGGATGGAAGTTATGAATTAAGAACCCTAATGTACATCCTAACATTACTAATGATATGACATAGTAAATTCCAACTCTTCCCATCATTAAACTTATAATACCTACTGTTAGGAAATAAATAGCACTAATTCCTGAAGATAGGCCATCCATACCATCTATAAAGTTAATACTATTGATACACGCTAATAAAAATAGTATTGTTAATGGAATAGTAAACCATTTAAAATCTATTAAATAGCCGAATACTGTTAATTTTGAAATATTAATATTACCATATAATACTACAACTAGTACCGCTAATAATTGGAATATAAATTTTACTTTAGCTGGTATTGGATTAATACTATCAATCATACCTGTTATTATCAAGATAAATGCACCTATTAATACGGCATTCATTAATATAGAAGGTTCACCAAATAACATATAACCAAGTAAGAAACCTGAAACTACTGCTAAACCTCCTAAATTAGGGATTGGTTTTTTATTAATTCTTCTTCCATTTGGAACATCGTATGCTTTTATATGAAATGCTACTTTTTTAATTAATGGTGTAAAAAGCGCTACGAAAATCATTGGTACCATTATATATAATATTGAATCTTTTAATACTGCGTAATTCATAAACTCACCTAATTCAATTATACCATATTTTATATTAAATCAACTACTTATTTGAATATTTTATTTTTGTTGCTTGACCACCTCTTATGTGTTTAATCTCCGCGTGATTCTTCATGATTTTGTTTACCTTACTATATAGATCTAGATCTATTTCCTTTAATCTTTCATGTAGGTCTTTATGGATGGTGCTTTTTGATACTTTATAGGTATTCACCAGTTCTCTTATTGTCTTATTTGTACTTATTATATAATTAGCTTCTTCTATTACACGACTTCTAATTATATGATTCATATTATCACTCCTAATTAATTATATAAATTAGGATTTGTTTAATACCAAAAAAGAGCATACGCTCTTATATTTCATCTATACTTTTTCCATAGTAATCTTCAGGATTAACTAGTTCTCCTTTTATAGCTAATTCAAAGTATAGTTGGTTTTTTGTGTTGTCCACTAAATTAGAGATACTGCTTTTACCTAATATAGTTCCTTGTTTTACATTATCATTTTCTTTTAAATTAACATCATTAATGAAATGATAAATACCTATAATATCATTAGAGTGTCTTATCTCTATCGTTTTACCAGATAGTTCATTATCTTCTATTTTAATTATTTGACCATCCGCGATTGATATGATATCAAAAGTATCATTCTTACCATATATGACACCTGTATTTTGCATATATGTATTATTGTAGAATATAAGACTATCTGGTTGGTCTTCTTTATTTTTCCAATCATAATAATTCTTCAATATTTCCACGTCATCATCTTTAAACGGTTTTATTATCTTATTTATTAATGCGACGGGTAGTGGTTTTTCTTTAAATGATGTACTTACTGGTTGAGTTTCTTTTGGATTTTTGACTGCAAGAAAGGCACCAGTTATTAATCCTCCTAATAATGCGAATGTTAAAACATATATAATTGAATTCTTTATACTACTCATATTATCACCTCTATTTAAAGTGTGGATAGTTTTATTTATTTTATACTACATTTTTGATATTTCTACTCCTCTATAATAATGTTTTAATATTTCACTATATTTATAACCTTCTTGTGCCATTCCTTCAGCGCCATACTGACTCATTCCTACTCCATGACCATTTCCTTTGGTACTTATATATACTTGATTATCTTTTTGTTCTATTTCAAAGAAAGATGATTTTAATGATAATAATTTTACTACTTCTCTACTTTTATACTCTTTATTATTTATTTTTAGTAACTTTTGTCTACCTGTTGATGTTCTTTCTATAATATCAACTACTAATAATTCTTGATATGGTATATCTAATAAATTATAGAAGTCTTTTAAATTATAGCTTTTATTATAATTAAATACTGGTGATATATTATCCCAGCTTGATTCTACGCTGACTAAATAAGGTAAATCTCCACCGAAAACTTCTTTACAATTTTCAGTTTTACCCGGACTAGTTGAAAAAAAGAAAGCATTTACTACTTCCCCTTTATATGTTAAATATTCTCCTCTTGTACTTAATACTGCTTCTTTTATTTTGGCAATATTAGTGTTATATGATGATTTCCACTTATTTTTTAATGTATTGTCATCTTGATATACTTGATTGCTTGTATCATTTGTTACATCATATGGATTATTTTTATTTTGAATCATTTTAGTTAGAGCATAACTTCTTGAAGCTACTGCCTGCGCTTTTAAGGCCTCTATATTAAAGTTAGCAGGCATTTCGCCTGCTACTACTCCAATTATATATTCTTCGAATGGTATTTTAATTATACCTTGATTAGTCTTTACTCTTATAATGCTATTTTCACTAAAATTAAATTCTTTTATTTGATTTCTTACAAACATTAAACTTACTACATATGTTACTACTATTATTAATATTGAACATAGTAATAATTTTTTCATATTATCTCCTTATAAACTTAAAAAGTCATATATAAAGTTTACTACTAAATAAGTTATTGATAATGTTAAGAATAGGTACATTATCCTTGCTTGAATAACTTTGTTTTTCTTAAATATTTCATTTATTCTGACACTATCTAATGTCCACATAGTTATTACTGATATTACTAAATATAATATTGTTTTAGTCATAATTATCTACCAAATTTCTACGTCTCACATGACGCTCATCCATGGACGTTTCTGTTTCAAGAAATGCTTTTATCAATTTTTTTGATTTCAATAGACTTATATTATATTTTATTGCAATAACGTTAGAATCATTATCAATCCTAGTTAATTTTGCTTCTTCTATTGTGTTAACTTTAGCGCATCTTATTCCTTTGACTTTATTTGCAGCTATTGACATACCTATACCAGTTCTACATAAAAGTATACCAAAGTCTGCTTCTTTTTTCGCAACTAATTCACCAACTTTAAATGCATATATAGGATAATCCGTACTTTCAGTACTATCTGTACCTAAATTAATTACTTCATAACCTTGCTTTTCAAGGAATCTGACTAACTCCTTTTTTCTTTTTACGCCTCTATGATCATTTGCAATACATATCTTCATAATATCACCTAACTTAATTATATTATAAATTACTCTTATTATCAATAATTGTCAAAAAAAAGCAGATTATTCTGCTTTATCTTGATTTAATCCATATTTACGATTGAATTTTTCAACTCTACCTGTTTTCTTAGTAGCACCTTGAACACCAGTATAGAATGGATGACATTTATCACAAACTTCAACGTGTAATTGTTTTACTGTTGATTTAACTGTGAATTTGTTTCCACAAATACAAGTTACTTCTGTATCTACATATTCTGGATGTATATTCTTTTTCATACTTATATCTCCTTCCGCCATGACTAATTCAAGTCATAGAAATTCATTGCAAATGTATTATAACATATAATTTAAGAAAAATGCAACAAAATATTTTAAAATTTACTTTTATTTACTTTGATATTATTATCTATGATATATCTTAGTTTATCAAATAATATATGTTGACCTTCTATATCTATAAATTTACCATTAACATATTCTTTTAAATCAGATGGATTTATAAAACTTATCTTATATTTATTTGATAATTTTTTTACTTCGGTATTAATGTAATCTATTATTTCATTATATTCTTTATTATATATATTATAATAACCTATCATGACTATATCCTCTTTATCATATTCTCTCAGTAGATTAAATAATTTATCTAAATCTTTTAAATATGTATCTATATAGTTATTTATTTCATAATTGTCATAATTATCTAATTTACTTATTAAATCATTATATCCTATGGATAGGGTTAATATATCTGCTTTTATCAATATATTCTTGATTGTCCTATCTTCATATTCTATATTATCATTAATATTTCTTATTATATCTGTTACTCTATCCTCATTTAGATTTATTTTAGCATGCTTTTCTAATAGGTTTAGTTCATCTAAGTAGTCTTCTATATAATCTATATATCCATATGATTTGGTATTATCTTTAGCTGTTATATCACTTATAGAAACATAGAATATTTTTTTATCTTTAAATATATTGTAAATTAAAAATATACTTAAAACTATTATAGTAATTATTATTATCTTTTTCATATTACCTCCATAAAAAAAGTAGATTTTATAATCTACTTAATCTTATGCATTTATATTTTAAATATCAGTTATTTTTACAGACGCACCTACATTTGTTAATTTATTAACAATATCTTCATAACCTCTTAAGATGTAATCTGCATTATCTATTGTTGTTTTACCTTCAGCGGCTAATGCGGCTAATACCATACAAGCACCTGCTCTTAAGTCAGTTGCACTTACTTGGCAACCTTTAAATTTAACTGGTCCTGATATTTTTACTATTCTATTTGTTACTGTTTCTATTTTAGCACCCATATCTACTAAATAAGGAATATGTTTAAATCTGTTTTCATAGATTGTTTCTTCTAGCTTACTCGTTCCATTACACATACATAATAATGGTGTAATTGGTTGTTGTAAGTCAGTTGCGAAACCTGGATAACCTAGTGTTTTAATATCCACTGCTTTTAGTTTCTTTGGTCTAGATACTACTACATAATCTACTCCAATATCTAGTTTTACTCCCATTTCATCTAATTTAGATAAGAATGATGAGACATGTTTTGGAATAATGTTTTCTATTTTTAATTTATCACCCATTAAGGCACCTGCAATTATATATGTACCTGCTTCAATTCTATCTGGGATAACTTCAGTATAACATCCACCAAGTTCTTTAACGCCTTCAATTGTTATATTACTTGTTCCAGCACCTTTTATTCTAGCACCCATATTATTTAAGAATGTTGTTAGGTTTACTATTTCTGGTTCTTTTGCAGCATTATGGATTTTAGTTATACCCTTAGCTAAACAAGATGAAATTATTATATTTACTGTTGCGCCTACTGATGGCATATCTAAATAGATATCATCACCAACTAATTTAGTTGCTTTAACATTAAATTTATCTCCTGTTTCTACTACTTTAGCTCCTAATGCTTTATAGCCTTTTAATGTTTGATCTATTGGTCTAGCTCCTATTGAACATCCACCTGGAAAATGCATTGTTACTTTTTTAAATCTACCTAATAAGGCTGACATAAAATAATAAGAAGCCCTTAATTTATCACTAATTTCACGTGGTATTTCTTTATTAACTACTTTAGATGTATCGATTGTTAAAGTATTTCCTACATGTTTAATTTTAGCGCCTAAAAAAACCATTATTTCTTCTAATGCATCTACATCTGAAATATTAGGAACATTATCAATTGTTACTACACCTTTTGCAAGTAACGCGGCTGGAATTAACGCGACTGCTGCATTTTTCGCGCCACTTACTCTAATTGTTCCTTTTAATGTTTTTCCACCATCTATAATTATACGCTTCATACTTCCTCCACTTAATATAAACTATGAATGTTTCTCAATCACGTTACATATTATAAATATATTATATAAGTTTTAGAAAGTATTTGCAATATTATTACTATTTTTATGTTATTTTAGAAGATAAATTATGCCAATTAATATTAGAATTATACTGCCTAATACATTTGATATTCTACCTAATTTTAAACCGATTTTTTTGCCAAATACTAATCCTATATATGTCAAAATAAAGCTAGTTAAGGAGATGTATACTGTGGATAACAATATATGATTTGTTATGTATTTTAACCCTATTCCTGAACTAAAACTATCTATGCTCACCGCTAAACCAAATAGTAGCATTTCTAATATATTACTTAATTCTTCTAATTCTTCTTTACTTAGAATCATTTCTATACCTATTATAATAAATATAATTGATACTATTATATTAGGTTTTATAGGTAAGTAATTAAATATAATATTACCAATAAGACTACCTATTAAAGGCATTATGAAATGATATATACCTACTATTAGTGATAATAATAATTCTTTTTGTTTGCTTATTTTATTTATTCCATATATAAGTGCGAGAGAAAAAGCGTCCATTGAAAGACTTAATCCTAATAATATAACCACATAATCACCTATAAAAATATACGTTATTTTATTTAAAATATTTATTTAATAATTCTTTAACCATTAATTTATATTCTACTTCACTTGTATTATTTTGTTCTGCTTCCATCAAACAAAATGGTGGAAACATAACACACCACCAGTTATCACCTTTACCTTCTCCTATTGTAACTACTAGTGATTCATATAATCCTTCATCATATTTTATACCCTTATATTCTTTTGATGGGAAATAATTGTAACCATAATTTAATTTATAAGTTTCTTGATATTTATCTAATACTTTGTTTATTTTGTTATCTATATTAGGTATGTTATTTTTTATAACATTTCTAGCGTCTTCCACATTTTCTACTTCTTTTAATAGATGATATATATCATTTTCAATATTATTTTTTACATCTAATTTAATATCTTGATCTTTCTTCTCATTAGATGATGCGATTATTCTAATTCTTAAAGCTTCTTTTGGTATAACTATTTTATCTTTAGATATAAATATAACGGTAAATATAATACATAAACTTATGATAAATTTTTTCAAAATAAATCACTCCCTAATACATAGTGAGTGATTTTATTCTATTTTATTCATTTATGATAAGATTCATTATTAATTATTCTATAACTTCTATATATTTGTTCTAATAACATTACTCTAAATAATTGATGTGGGAATGTCATTTTAGAAAATGATAATTTATAATTACTTTTATTTTTAATATCATCTGATAATCCATATGATCCACCTATGATAAATGTAATATCTGGATTACTAATTAATATATTATCTATTTTCTTACTTAATTCTACTGAATCTATGTTTTGACCTTCTATTTCTAATGTTATTATATATGACTTATCATTAATATTTTTTAATATTTGTTCACTTTCTTTTTTTAGTATTGTAGATATATCTCCATCATAATCATTAACTTCTACTATTTCTAGTTTAGTATATTTACTTAATCTTTTTTGATATTCTTTTATTGCATCAGTAAAATATTTTTCTTTTATTTTACCTACACATATTATCTTTATCATCTATAGAACATTAATGGATCTACTCTACAGAAAGTGCAATCTTTCCACATTTCAAAATGTAAGTGTGGTCCGGTTGACATACCTGTACTACCAACGTATCCAATTACTGTACCACGTGGTATTACTGTTCCTACATCTGTATTTGCGGCAAATTTTGATAAGTGTGCGTATACAGTGTAATAACCATTATTATGATTTATTACTATATGATAACCGTAAGCACTGTCATATCTTTTTCTTTCTACTGTACCGTTGTTAGCGGCATATACTGGTGAACCATAACCTGTACCTGAAATATCTACACCTGAATGGTGTTCACGTTTTCCTGTTACAGGGTTAATTCTCCAAGTAAAGTCATTAGTAATAGTTCCACCAGGTGCGGCTGGCCATGCCCAGTTTTTCAAATCACCTACGTGAGGTATAATCTTACTACCTCTTACAATGATTTTTGCAACTGTTGGTTTTAATTCTTGTCTCGCAACTGGATCAACGTATGTAATTTGACCATTTATTGTTTGAACGTTTTGTGATACTCTTACTAGACCATTTTGACCCTCTTGAAGTACTTTTGATGATCCAACATACATTGTTTCATCATAACGTTCTTCTACTTGATATAAACTATCTTTATCAACTATTTCAAATTCTTCTAATACTACTTCTATTTGTGGATTAGTAGCTGCTATACTTACTACTTCACCAGCATGTAATAGATTTGTTTTATCTTTGAATTTTGGGTTTGAGATTAAGAATTCTTCTGTACTGATTTCGTTTGCTAGAGAAACACTACTAATTGTATCTCCTATTTTTACTGTATAGTCTCTTTTATTAATTTCTTCACCATATAATAAGAAACTAGATAAATCTTTTTCATTGCTATAAATTGTTTTATCCACAGGTATATGCATTGCCTTTATTGTGATATCGTTTTGAACATATACATTTTCTACGATACTTCCTGTTTCAATTATTTCACTTTGATTATTATTGATGTAACTTTCATATTTTTCAGAACCTACAAATGTTTTTATTAGGTTTAATACTGCATTTGTAAATATTTCTTCTTTTGTTACGTAGATTATTTTTGGAGTATCATCTTTTTTAATTGTTATTTGATATCCTTCTATTGTTAATTCAGCCCTTGCGTTTATTTTTCTGAATACATCTTCTATATCAATTACATCTTGATTATATGAAGATAATTCTTCTACAACTAATCCTGCTGGTGCATAAACTTTATTAACATTATACTTTTTCTTTATTACTTCGCTTTCGGCATCTATATATCTTTCTAATTTATCTTTAGATTGAATAACGCCTAAAACTTCATCATTTAAATATATTTTGTAATATGAATTAGGACTTTTTGTATCCCTATAATTATAGGCAAGAACAATTACTATTACTGTAGTTAGTAATACTATTATTCCTGATATTACCTTTTTCATTCTTTCACCTCTACTCTTGTACTACATTATCTCCATCTTTGAAAGTACTTGTTGAACGATTAAAGAATAATGGAATTTCAGCGGTAGGACCATTACGGTGCTTAGCTATTATGAATAAACTATCACTTATATATGGTGTATCTACTCTTACTTTTTCTTTATTATAATAATCTTCTCTATATAGGAATGCGACTATATCAGCATCTTGTTCGATTGAACCTGATTCTCTTAAGTCACTTAACATAGGTTTTTTATCTTTTCTATCTTTACCTTCAACGTTACGTGATAATTGGGCACATGCGATTACTGGAATACCTAATTCCATGGCAAGTGTCTTTAATGATCTTGATATTTCAGAAACTTCCATTTGTCTATTTCCTGCATATCTACTATCTCCACCACTAATTAATCCTAAGTAATCGATGATTACTGCGTCTAATCCTACTGATGAGGCAGCTAATCTTCTACATTTAGCTCTTATTTCACTTATTGTAGAACCGGCATTATCATCAATATATAGATTTGTATCAGATAGATTAGAAATGGCTAAACCTAGTTTTTTCCAATCGTTTTGATTTAAATTACCTGTTTTAATAGCGCCTTGTGATATTTGACCTAAACTCGCTAACATACGGAAGGCTAATTGCTCTGCTGCCATTTCCATATTGAATAAGGCAACTGATTTTTTACTATTAATTGCCATATTTGTTGCTAAGTTAAGTGCAAATGCTGTTTTACCCATAGCAGGACGTGCAGCTATGATAATTAATTCATTCGGATGTAATCCTGAAGTTAATTTATCTATATCTCTAAATCCTGTAGGAATACCTGTAATATCACTGTTTTTTTCTGATAGTTTTTCAATATCTGCTTTTGCTTTAGCAACTACATCATTGATATTTTTAAATTCACTACCACGTCTATTTTTAATAACATTTAGCATTCTTTTTTCGGCTGTATCTAATATTTCAGTGATTGATAAAGAAGATGAGGTACTTTCTCTACTAATTTGATCTGCTGTATTAATTAAACTTCTTAATATTGCTTTATCTTCAACAATTTTAATATGTTCATCAATATTAACAGCTGTACCTTCTTTATTTAGTATTTCTGATAATACTTCTACTCCACCTATTTCAACTAAATGTTTTCTTTTATCTAATTCTGATGTTACTGTGATAAAGTCTACTGGTGATCCTTGGTTAGCAAGTGATGCAATTGCCTCAAAAATCATACCATTATGTTTATCATAGAATGAATCAACTGATAATGTCTCTACTCCTTTTTGTAGGGCATATGTAGTTAAAAGCATTTCACTTAAAACGGATTTTTCAGCGTTTATGTCATGTGGTAATTCTGCCATAATATCTACTCCTTAACTAATCTTACTTTTACTACCCCTATTACCTTTTTATGTAACTCAATATTAACATTATGTGTTCCTAATGATGCGATTGGACTATCTAACATAATTCTTTTTTTATCAATATTGAACCCTTTATTCTTTAATTCTTCTGCTATGCTTTTAGTACTTACTGTTCCAAATACTTTATCTGCAGCACCTGTTTTTACTTTAAATTCTAATGTGATTTTAGATAATTTATCTTTTATTACTTCACATTCTTTAATATGTTCTTGTTCTAATGCTTCTTCTTTCGCTAATTCTCTATTATGTGATTTTATATTATTATCTGATGCTTGTATTGCGTATTTATTTTTTATTAAGAATGCTGCATACCCATCTTTTACTTCTTTTATATCATTTCTTTTACCTTGGCCTTTTAAATCCTTAATAAATATTACTTTCATGAGTACCCTCCATTCATCAATTTCCTATCTAATATTATACTAGAAGAAAGTAAAGAAAACAATAAAAAGATAACCAAATTTATTTTTGACTATCTTTTATTCTCTTTGCAAGGTCTTTTATTTTTTTCATTCTGTGGTATAAACCTGATTTAGTTATTTCACGTTCTGTTTCTAAACTAATTATCTCACTTAATTCTTGAAGTGATACTTCTGGATATTTTTTTCTATATATTGCGACTTCTTTTACTTTATCATCTAATAAATCTAATCCACCTATGGATTCAACTAATTCTATTGCTTTTACTTCTTCTGCCGCTGATTGAATCATTTTATCTACATTAGCTTGTTCACAGTTATTTAATCTATTAGTCATATTTTTATGATCTCTATAGATTCTTATATCCTCAAAGTAAAATAATGCTTGAGTAGCGTTTATAATTCTTAGAAAATCTCCTATTTTTTCTGCTTCTTTTACATATACCATATATCTATTTTCATGTTTTAAATATTTACTGTTTAGATTATATGTATTTAATAGATTATTGATAAATGATGCATATGGTTCATCTTCTACTACGAATTCCAAATGATATCTAGATTTTTTAGGATCATTTATACTACCTGACATTAAAAATACGCCTTTTAAATAGTATCTTATTAATTCTTCATCATCGATTACAAATGATTTTGGAATATTACTATCCATTAAACCAGTATCTCTTAAGATTTTCTCTACATTGCTTAATATTTCTATAATATATAATAGCTTTTTATTATAATTGTATCCTTTACGTACTGTGATTTTAGGGTTAATATTATATAATTCTTTTATTAAATTATATATATATCTCGCGACTGATGCATTTTCGGTCGTTATTTTTATTGAATTTTTTGAAATTATACTATTACTTAGTATTGCGGATAATATAGATATATTACCTATTTCATTAAATTCTTGTTTACTTATTTCGTTTTTAACTTCACCTGTAAAAGACATTATATCACCCTACTAAATATATGGAATGCGAGTTTTCTAACATTATGTCTGATTATTGTTCCTTCTAATGTTACTAAATCATCCGCGATTATTGTTATACCAAGTTTTTCTAATTCTTTTTTATCATATTTTACTTGGTCTTTTTGTTCTAATGTTTCATATTTTTTTGCTATTGCTTTACTAATTTTTTCTTTATTAACAATAACTGTATCTATTTTTTTAAGACCTAAATATCTATTTAATAATTTAACATGGTCACTTGCTTTATATCCATCTGTTTCACCTGGTTGAGTCATCATATTACAAATATACATTATTTTAGCTTTTGAACTATCTATTGCTTTTATTATTTCAGGTATTAATAGATTAGGTATAATACTTGTATAGATACTACCAATACTTAATATTATTAGGTCAGCTTCATTTATAGCTTGTATGCTAGCTTCTGTTGCAGATGGTTTTTCTTTATAATATACTCTTTTAACGCCTTTATGCGATAAGGTTATATTATGTTCACCTTCTAAAATTTCTCCATCTTTCATTTCACCAACTAATGTTACATTATCTTCAGTTAAAGGTACTACTTTACCTTTTAAATTTAATACTTTACTTATTGATTCAATACCATCCGACATATTACCTGATATTTCACCTAATGCGGTTAAAAGTAGATTTCCTACTTTATGGCCATCTAAATCACTTTTTGTATGAAATTCGTAGTTTAACAATTTTTCAAATAATGGTTCTGTTTCTGATAACGATGCGATTACTTTTCTTAAATCACCTACTGCCGGTTGATTAAATTCCTTTCTTAATCTTCCTGTACTTCTTCCATCATCACATACTGATACTATTGCAGTTATATCAAGGGGATAATCTTTTAATCCTCTTAATAATGTTGACATACCAGTTCCGCCACCTAAAACTACTACTTTAGTTTTCATATAATCACTCTATTCTATTCTCTGATTGCGTTATATTGGCCTTCTAATTTATATCCTTTTCCTCTAAATATTACAATTAATATACCAATTATTACCATTAATATTGATATTATTTGTGCCATTTTGAAGTTACCTAACATAAGGCTATCTGTACGCATAGACTCAATAATATATCTACCTATACCATACCATATGAAATAAAATCCTGTAACTTGACCAACTTTTGTGTATTTTAAATTTCTAATTATTAATAATATTATAAACCCTAATATACACCATAATGATTCATATAGGAATGTAGGATGATAATATGTACCTCCTATATTCATTCCTTCTACTATAAAATCAAATGGAATTATCTTATGTAAAAATGCTGGATCTACAATACCTCCATGGGCCTCTTGATTGAAGAAATTACCCCATCTACCTATTGCTTGACCTATTATTAAACTTACTACTAAAATATCTGACATTCTAAAGAATTTAATATTGTGTTTAGCGCAGTAAAGAAGGACGAATATTAAACCGAATAGGATACCACCATGAATGGCTAATCCACCTTCCCATATTTCAAATATTTCCATTGTATTATTACTATAGTATGACCAATTAAATAATACATAATATAATCTAGCACCTATTATAGATACTGGTATAAGATAGAAAAACATATTAATTAATATATCGTCTTTTATACCCCATTTTCTACCTTCACGTAACGCTAGTGTACCACCTATTAATAATGCTATAAATATAAATAATGAATACCAATATATTTTTATAAAACCTAAATCTATTAATATACCACTCATATATATTACCTCCTATTATATTATACTATGATTCACTCTGCATTTCAAACAATGCATCACGTAATTCCATTGCTCTTTCGAAATCTAAGTTTTTAGCTGCTTTTCTCATCTCAGATTCTAATTCTTGAATGATTCTTTCCTTATCCTTCTTAGATAATTTACGTTCTTTGTTTTCAATTTCTTTGATATTATTTGTAATAACTTCTTTGATATCTTTGATAATTGTTTTAGGTATAATATTGTGTTCTTTATTGTATGCTTCTTGGATTTTTCTTCTTCTTTCTGTTTCTTTGATTGCTTTTTCCATAGAATCACTCATCATATCGGCATACATAATAACTCTACCGTTTTGGTTACGTGCAGCTCTACCAATAATTTGGATTAAACTTCTATCGCTTCTTAAGAAACCTTGTTTATCTGCATCCATAATCGCGATTAAACTTACTTCCGGAACATCTATACCTTCTCTTAATAGGTTAATACCTACTAATACATCATATTTACCTAATCTTAAATCTCTTATTATTTGTAATCTTTCTAATGTTTTTATTTCATTATGAAGATATGCGACTTTTATATTTAAACGTTTTAAATATGTAGTTAATTCCTCAGCCATTCTTATAGTTAAAGTTGTTATAATTGTTCTTTCATTCTTCTTAACTTGTTCATCTATTTCTTTAACTAAATCATCTATTTGACCTTCTACTCTTCTTACATCTATTGTTGGATCTAATAAACCTGTTGGTCTTATGATTTGTTCAACCACATGATCTTTTGACAATTCTAATTCGTAATCTCCTGGTGTTGCTGATATATAAATTGCTTGGTTTATTTTATTTTCAAATTCAGGAAATTTTAATGGTCTATTATCTAACGCAGAAGGTAGCCTAAAACCATAATCTACTAAAGATTCTTTTCTAGCCCTATCACCATTATACATACCTCTTACTTGTGGTAGTGTAACATGTGATTCATCTACTACTAATAGGAAATCATCTGGAAAGAAATCTATTAATGTTGTTGGAGTTTCACCTGGACCCCTTAATGATAGAGGTGCGGAATAGTTTTCTACTCCTCTACATGTACCTGTTTCTTTTAACATTTCAATATCGTAGTTAGTTCTTTCTTGTAATCTTTGATATTCTAATAATTTATTATGTTCTTTAAAATATTCTAATCTTTCTTCTAATTCTTTTTGAATTCTTTCTATTGCAATATTTAATTTAGCTTCATCTGTAACGAAGTGACTTGCTGGGAATATTGAAACACTATTTTTTCTATTGATAACATTACCTGTTACTACATCAAATTCTATTATATTATCTATTACATCTCCAAAAAATTCTATACGATAACCTTTATCATGCATATTGACTGGAATTACTTCTAATGTATCTCCGTGAGCCCTAAAAGAACCTCTTTTTAAATCTAATGGGCTTCTTTCATATAACATATCTATTAATTTAGTCATTACTTCATTTCTATCTACTTCATCATTTAAAGAAAGGGTAAGCATATGTTTTTCATAATCTTCTTTTTCACCTATACCATATATACATGATACAGAGGCAACTACTATAGTATCTCTATTATGTAGTAATGATGATGTTGCTGAGTGTCTTAATTCATCTATTTCATCATTAATTGAAGCATCTTTTTCAATATATGTATCTGATTTAGCTACATATGCTTCTGGTTGATAGTAATCATAGTAAGATACAAAATATTCTACATGATTATTAGGAAATAATTCTTTTAATTCTGCATATAATTGGCCTGCTAATGTCTTATTGTGGGCAAGTACTAATGTTGGTTTATTAGTCTCTTTTATTACGTTTGCAATCGTAAAAGTCTTACCTGTACCTGTTGCGCCTAATAATACTTGATTTTTAACACCGTTATTTATTCCTTCAACTAATTTTTCTATAGCTTTTGGTTGATCACCACTTGGTTGATATTTTGATACTAATTCATACATAATATTCCTCCTTTCTTTAATATGTGCGTTTTTAATATTTTATCATAAATTATAAAAAAAAGGATGTTTTTAACATCCTATTTATCTATTTTAATTATTATTTGATACATGTTTTCTAAATCTATTTCATCTGTATCAATTGCAAATCCTAATTGTTCAATTCTTCTTGCTGCATCTCTTAATATATTAACAGCTGTCATTACGTTGTTTGTTTGAGATGTAGGTTGCATTGGCGCGACAGCACTTTGTACTGGAGCAGGTGCAACTGCAGATGGTTGAGATGCAAATGATGCTGGAATTACCACTTCGTCGCTGTCATCATCAACAGATGGCATTACTGGAGGTAATACGATATCATCAAAAATTGGTTCTTGAGGTGTTGGCTCAACTGGTTCAGGTTGGGAAATATTTCCCGCTTGTGTTGGCGCAACTGGATTTGTTCCTAGTATTGCATCGATACTTGCAGGTGTTTCTGGCATGCTTGGAGCTGCTTGAGACACTGGTGCATCTACAAAATTATTAAATGTGAATCCATTTCCTGTTTCAGTTTGAGTATTTGGTGTTGAACTAGGTACATCGATTGTTGGAAAGTCGAAAAATTTACCTGGTTTTAATAAATCTTCTGGTTTTTCTTCCTCTGTTACAGGTTCAACTGGCTCAACTGGAGGTAATACTTCAGTTTGAGGTGTTGATGGTTTTAATAAATCTTCCATACTTGCTAAAGGTTTATCTTCAAATACAGGTGCTGCAGTATTTTGAATCTTATCTATATTCATTTCTGTTGCTGCAACTACTGGTACATCTACTGATTCTTGTGATGTTATTACTGATGATACATTAGCATTTCCTGTAGGATTTGTATTAATTATTTCATTATTATTAGTAAAACCAAATATTGAAGTAGTTTGTGTAGGTTCTACACTTACCGGAGTTTCTACTACTTCTGCTATTGGAGCTGGATTTACGGTTGCTTGCGCTGCTGGAGTTACTACTTCAGGAGTTGCTACTGGCGCAGCAGGTGTTATATTTACTGGGTTTTCATTGTTTATTGATCCATTTTCTAACATTTTATTTATCTCCTCATCTGTTCTTCTTACTGTTAATCTTTCTTCTATAATTCTTTTTAACATTTCTTTTTGTTTACTATTTTCTTTGATTCTTAATAGGGATCTTGCATGTCTTTCTGAGATTTTATTCTCTAATAAAGCTTCTTGAACTTCATCATCTAGATTTAATAATCTAATTTTATTTGCGATTGTAGATTGAGTTTTACCTAATTTATGCGCTAAGTCTTCTTGCTTAATATATCCCATATCTAAAATCTTCTTATAACTTATTGCTTCCTCGATTGGAGTTAGGTTTGCACGTTGTACATTCTCTATTAAAGCTATCTCCACTGAGTCTTTATCATTCAAATTCATGATAATTGCAGGGATAGTTTCTTTGGAAGCTAATACACTTGCTTTATATCTGCGTTCACCGGCTATAATTTCGTATTTATCACCTATTGGTCTTACTATAATAGGTTGAAAAACACCATGATTTTTGATCGATTCACTCAATTCGAATATTGCGGCATCATCAAACTTAATTCTAGGTTGATATCTGTTGGGCAATATATCATCAATAGGTAAATCGATAACTTTTTTTGCAGTTTGATTATCGTTCATATGCCTTCCCCTTTACCTTCTAATATAGATTTTACTCTATATTTTCAAATAAAGCAATATGTTTGGGAAATATTTTGGGAAATATTTTTCGGGAAATAAAAAAAGATTTTTTGGATCTTTTTTCATTATTTTCTTAGTTTTTGATATGAAATATGGTTTTCATCCGATTCTACGAAACCACCATCTGCCAATTCTATAACTTCGGTAATACCTTTATTTTCCATTTCAGCTAATATTTTAAAATATCTATCATCCATAGAAGAAAATTCAATCAATTCTGGTATTGTTCTTTCAATTCCATACACTACCCAAGGATCAACTTCTTTTAATTTGAAGTCATAATCATATAATTTAATTTTTCTTTCATAGATTGATCTATAACTCATACACAACGCCTTCAATAGAAGTGCTTCTTGTGGGTTTTTATCAAAATCTACTTGTTCTGTTATAGTATCTAATGTTTTTCCTACTCTTTTTTTATATTCACCTATATTGTTTTCTTCTGTAGTTAATTCATCCATGGTATAGACATTTTTTCTTGCTTCAATTGGGTAAGTAAATTTATTATCTATTACCAATTTAGATTCTATTTTAAGTTTATTTTTTGGATGTTTTTTTAAGTATGCTTGCGTTGTTATTAATTTACCATCATATATTTTTTCGCCTGTAGGTAATTTTATACTTATTAGATTTTTACTATCTATTACCATTCCTGGTATATAATCAACCCTTATTAATTGTCTCATATTACTGTTTTTTGATTTATATTCCAATTGAATTCTTTTTGGTTTTGTATCGCAATCAACCTTATATTCTGATTTAATTTTAGTTTTCATACTATTTCCCCCTCTTTGATATGTATTATTATATATTCTTTATTATTTTTGTCAAATCAGTGGGCTTTTTTGTATTTCACTATTCTTTCTTGGATATTTATTGTTTGTCGTTGATAATTTTCTGAACGTAATTAGACTTCTATTACTATTTTCATATGGTAATAAAAATTCTAAATTGTTTTCCAATTTTATATCCAATTTTTGATAAACGGTTTTTAATGTTGATACTTCTTCATTTGTACCCTTCATAGCGACAAATACTCCACCTACTTTTACTAATGGAATGGAATATTCTAATAAAGTTGATATATTAGATACCGCGCGAGCTACTACTACATCATATAATTCCCTATTAGTTTTACCAAATTCTTCCGCTCTAGCGTGAATAGTTTCAATTTTATCCAACTTTAATTCTTTTATTACTTCATTTAGGAAGTTAATTCTTTTATTTAATGCGTCTAC